>Ga0207703_10000016_pt1 | contig 285487 bp, 227 predicted proteins | sample KBSSwiS12_FD_184304 | JGI IMG/M metagenome (GOLD analysis project Ga0207703, IMG submission 184304) | Switchgrass rhizosphere microbial communities from Kellogg Biological Station, Michigan, USA - KBS Switchgrass S1-2 (SPAdes) (version 2) | ecosystem: Host-associated > Plants > Roots >... | reverse complement strand
CTCCACCCTCCCCCCGTGCGCGGCCACGATCTGCTGCACGAGCGTCAGACCGAGCCCCGCGCCGCGGCGCGTCTGCGTGTCGCTGAACTGCGCGCGGAAATAGGGATCGAAGATGCGCGCGAGATCGTTCGGGGCGATGCCGATGCCGTGGTCGTGGACCTCGACGATCACATGCTCCACGTCCTGGCGCAGGATCACGTCGATCACCTTGTCGTCGGCCGAGTACTTGATGGCGTTGTCGATGAGGTTCAGCAGCGCGCGGGAGACCGATTCGCGGTCCCAGTACTGCGCCTCGATCGTGTCGTCGATCTGCGTCGACACGGTGAAGCCCTTGCTCCGGATCCACGACTCGTACGTCGAGATGAGCATGGCGATCAGCTCGCGCGGATGCACCGGCGTGAAGGCCATGGCCCGCGCCGCGTTGTGCTGGATGCGCGCGACGTCGAGCACGTTCTCCACGAGGTGCGACAGGTGCAGCACCTCGCGCAGGATCTGCTCCTCGATGTCCTGCCGCTCTTTTTCCTTCAGCTTCGCGCCGCGCTTCAGCGTTTCGGCGCCGAGGCGGATCATCGCCAGCGGCGTGCGCAACTCGTGCGAGACGTTCGCGATCAGCGCGCCGCGAAGGCGCATCGTCTCGCGCTCCTTGCGCAGACCGCGCGTCGCCAGCAACGCGCCGCCGGCGGTGAAGATGAACGCCAGTACGCTCAGCCAGATGCTGATCACGCGCTGGTTCTCCCAGCCCGAGCCGACGTACGACGTCCGGACGATGGCCCGGATCGAATAGTTGTTCATGGGAGCCGAGAGCGGCGAGGCGAAGGCGAAGCCGCGGCCGACGAACGAGCGTCCGGCCGGCGCGTTTCTGACCAGCGTCACATCGGCGCGCTGCTGGAATGGAATCATGTCCGGCGCGTCGGAGCGGACGAGCGGCTGCTGGTTGACGGTCGACCGGACGCGCACCAGGAGGCGGGCGGGATCGTACGTGTAGCGGACCGTGCCGCTCGACGTGTAGAACTCGCGCGTCAGCGTCTGGCCCGCCCCGTCCTCTTTCTTCGACGTGATCTCGCTGACGTAGATCGAATTGATCGGATCGGCGTCCGGCACGTAGATGACGGAGACGATCCATTCATTGCTGTTGATCCACTGCTGCAACGCCTCGAACGTCGGCGCAGGCGAACGGCGCTCGGTCTGCTGCCAGTCCTCGGCGGCCCGGAAGAGCTCCGCGCGGATCGCCGTGTCGACGCGGCGCGCCGTGATCTCGGCGGCGTATCCGGCGTACTGCACCGCCAGCGTGTTCGCGCCGCGCTCCATGCGCAGCGAGAGTTGATAGGAACGCCACGCCAGCACGGCGAGGCCGACGGAGATGATCAGGAAGGGAAGCAGGACGGGGGCGGACTCCCGCCCGTCTCCGCGGTGGGAGGCCGCTCTCAGTCGCGCGATGAATTTTCGAAACATGCGGTCGGGGTCACTGGCCTGGACCCGATCCCGCCGACGCTGTGGCCGTGTGACTCTGCGCCAGGTGCGTGGCGATGATCTTGTCGATCTGCGCCTTCGTGTACGGCTCGAGCCGTACTTCGATCCTTTGATATGCCCCTCGACGCTGGATGATGACCCACAGCGTTCCGACGTCGCGCGCGCCGCTGAGCACGCGTTTGAAATCCTGCACCGTCGACGACGTCATCTTCTGGCCGTTCACGGCGATCAGCCGGTCGCCCGCCTTGAAGTTGGCGCGCTCGGCCGGACTGTCCGGCACGACCGACTTGATGACGATGCCCGGTTTCAGATCGACCACCGAGATGCCGAGGTAACGGCGTCCCGTGAGCATCGACCGGATCTGCTGGTCGCACTCCTTCGCCGACGCGCTGCAATGCTTCGGTTCTTCGGCGTGGAGGAGAACACCGGCGGCGAGGCCGGCGACGAACAGCGAGAGAAGACGGAATTTCATGTGGAAAACAGTGGGTCCCTTGGCCGGCGACAACTGTAAGCCGTATTGTCAGGGGTGCTGATAACAAATCAGAAAATGTCAGGAGAATTCCCTGTGAGCACAAGGGTTTAGCCGGCCTCGGAACATGTAGCACAGACACTCCTGTCTGTGCTCATCGCCTGGATGGACGCACCCTCGCCGGCGGCTTCTGCGGCGCCGGAGTGACGTCGCCGTACACACGCAATGAATACCGGTCGGCGATCACGACCTTCCCTCCGGCCACGGCGATCTGCGACGGCGCCATCGCCGTCATTGAGGTCTTCATCAACTGCGGATGGGTGGGATTGCTGATATCCAGCCGGTCGACCTCTCCGGCCCGCGCGACGAGCACGCCGTCGCCATCCGCGGCGACGACTCCGATCGCCGGCGGAACCGGAGCCGTGCCGATCTCCACCGGTCTCAGCGGATCGCCGACGTCGTAAACACGGAAGTGATCGAGCGACTCGACGACGAGATACGGCGTCGTTCCGTTGGTGACCGCGGCAGGTCCGTACGGCACGACCATCTCCCGCGCGATGTGCGCGTGCTTGGGATCGCCGGCGTCGATCACCCGCATGACGGTGAGGTCGAAGCCGTAGACGACCGGAAACAGCGTCACCGCTTCGTAGTAGTGCAGCGTGACGGCGCCGATCTGCACCGGCTTGTCGGGCGTCGTGAGTTTGAAGAAGTCGAGCAGGTGCATGCCGGTCGTCGGATTGGCTTCGATGATCGCGTCGCCGGCGAACGTCGCGCCGCCGCCGGCGATGCCGAAGGAATCGAACGTGCCGAGAAACTTCGGGCGCCACGGATCGTGAATGTCGATCAGGTTCAGCTTCGCGCGGCCCCAGACGATCGCCAGGCCGTCGCGGATCTTCACGAAGTCCTGCAGGCCGTCGAACGTGATGGCCGCGATCTCCTTCGTCCGCGACGGCGTCGAGATGTCGAGGACGCGGAACCACGGCCAGTCGACGACATACGCGAACGTGCCGTCGGTGGCCGCGCCGCTGACCGGACCGCCGAGGGCGTCGGTGAATCCGCCGGCCCGCGCGCCGTGGTCGTAGACCGAAAAGCGGAGCGGCGTGGCATGGATCAAACCGTACTTGTCGACGTCGGTGCCGCCGGTGAAGAGCCGCGTGCCTTCTGCCGCGAGGGTCTGCGCGTGATCGTGAATCTGACCGAGCTGCTTTCCGTCTGAATCGAAGACGTCGATCACTTCCGCGCTTTCGGCCGCGTAGACGCGATCCGTTCCGGCCGCGACGCGCAGCAGATTGAGCTCGCCCGCTCCGGTGCGCGAGACGATGCGCGGATTCGCGACGTCGCTCACGTCGGCGATCGCCAGCCCGCCCACACCCGCGGCCGCAAAGAGCGTGTCGCCGCGGATGACGACGTCGTGCGCGTCGGCCGGAATCACGCCGAGCGGCTGCGCGCCGCGCGCGCGGTCGTAGCCGTAGATCGCCTGGCCCTGCACCGCCACCCAGAGGTCGGAGCCGTGAAACGCGACCGCGCTCACCACGCCGGGCGCCGCGATCTCCGCGAGCACGATCGGAATTTCCGCCGCCGTCGACCAGAGAGTGATCCGAGATGGACTGACCGTCGCGATGACGCCGTCGCCCGCGGCGATCGATTGATAGTCGCCCGTCGGAATCGACGCCCGCAGCGTGAGCACGCCGTCGTTCGCGATTCCGAAGCGGGCGATCTCGCCGCGCGTCACGACGTAGAGATCGTCGCTCACCGCGAGATCGAGACTTTCGGCTGCCGCCGGGACCACGACGACTCTGCGCGGATCGTTCGTGCTTACGTCGTACACCGACACGCCGCGTCCGTCGGCCTCGAACAGCAGCGGCGCGCGCACCGCGAGCTTGCGGACGATGCCGCGCTCGCCCCACACGCCGGAGTCAAAGGAGGGGAGCGGACGTCTCGTCCGCTCATCCGCGTTAACGTGTGCGGACGAGACGTCCGCGCCCCTCAGGTGAGGAGCAAGGAGGATCAGAAGCAGAAGCGCAGCGTGCCGAATGCCTTCACCACGTGAAAATCGGGCGGCGTCTTCATCGCCGGCCGCCACGCCGTGAACTCGTCGCCCATCGGACCGCGATCGATCCTGAAGAAATTTGCCTGCCATTCGTCCCCGTCTTTCGGTGTCTCGACCTCGAGAGATGCAAACGGGATGCGGATCACCGTGTCGACCTTCGTGCCGGCCCTGCGCAGCGCGGCAAAAAGTTCGTGGCAGGTCCATCCGAGATCGGTGCGCATCGTGGCGCGGACGCCGTCGGGCGATTCGATCCGCGCGTCGAAGACGGTCCCCAGCGGATTGACCTCGATCTCGAAGTACTCCTTCTCACTCCTCGGCGCGAGAAACACCTCGACCACATCTTCTTCGTACAGCGGCGCGTCGTGCGTGCGATGCGTGGCCACCACGTGATCGTCGACGGCCGAAAAAAGCACCGTCAGCGCGATGTCGTCCCACATCACCGCGACGGTCGTCCCGAGACGCGGCGCCGAGCCGTCGCCGGCTCGTACGAACGTCACCGTTTCGCATCCGGCCGCGATTTCCCACGGCTCTTCGATCGAAAACGTCGCACGCCGCGCACGGATCACGTCCGTTATTAGATAGCAGATAGCGGATAGCAGATAGCAAGCAGGGCCGCATTTGCTATCTGCTATCTGCTATCCGCTATCCACTCTGGCAGTTCCTATGCAGTCTGCCACCTCGGGGCAATGAGAATGGGTATCGACCTGGAGCTGGACGAGCTGAGGCGTGAATTTCTCGACGAAGCGACCGAGAAGATGCGGGAGATCCAGACCGCGCTCGATACCGGCCACAGCAGCGAGTCGCTCGACCGCCTCGCGTACCTCTCGCACCAGCTCAAGGGCGCGGGCGGAAGCTACGGCTACGAAAAGATCTCGTCCGAAGCCGCGGAGATCGAGAAAGCGGCGGAGCGGATCGCCGCGGGTGAAGGGGCGGCGGTCAACGGCTCACTACAGCAGCACGTGGTCAACCTTCGCGCGGAGATCGAGAAGCGGCGTCGTGAGCTGGGTCAGCGCCAGCCCTCGCCGGCCTAGTCGTCCGCTCCAGTCCTTCCGTCCGTCGTTCCGCTTCGACGCGATTCCGTCCTGCACGCTTTGCGCGATAAAGCGCGCGGTCCGCGGCCACCACCATCTCCTTCGGCGAATGAATCCGCGTGCGCGGCACGCTCGCCACTCCGATCGATACCGTGACCGGCAACGGGCCGGCCTGCGTATCCACCGGATGGGCCTCGAGCAGATGGCGCATCTTCTCGGCAAACGTCAGCGCGTCCTCCAGTCCCGTCTCCGGCATCATCACGGCGAACTCCTCGCCGCCGTAGCGCGCCACGAGATCGGTGCTGCGGACGGACTCACCGAACAACCGCGAGACGCACTTCAGCACCTCGTCGCCGACGGCGTGGCCGTACGTGTCGTTGACCTTCTTGAAGAAATCGATGTCGATCATCGCCAGCGACAGCGGCCGGTTGTAGCGCTTCGATTCGTCGAACGCGCGGGCCAGCTCGTCCTGGAAATAGCGGTGGTTGTAGAGCCGCGTGAGGCCGTCGGTGATCGACAGCAGCTCGAGACGCTTGTTGGTATCGAGCAGCTCCTTCTGCAGGTCGACGATCCGCTTGCCGGCGCGGATGCGCGCCAGCAGCTCCGGATACTGGAACGGCTTGGTGATGTAGTCGTCGGCGCCGAGCTCCAGCCCTTCGATCTTGTCTTCCTGCTCCGCCTCGCCGGTGAGCATGATGATGTAGCGCGTCCGGAACTCCGGCTTCGACTTCAACTCGTGCGCGAGCATCGCCCCGTCGAGGTCGGGAAGCTTGCGGTCGAGGATGGCCAGGTCCCAGGTCTCGCTCTGCAACGTCTGCCGCGCCTCCTCCCCCGTGGTCAGCTCGATCGTCTCGTAGCCCGCGCGATGGAGAAAGAGCCGGACCAGCCTGCGAATGGCCGCGTCGTCATCGACGATGGCGATTTTGAAGGGAGGCATCAGTACGCCTCAGCCGCAAAGATTGTGCCGCTACGTCCGCACGCGCATCGAGATGTCGAGAGCCTTCACCGAATGCGTCAACGCGCCGATCGAGATCCGATCGACCCCCGCCTCGGCGTACTCCCTCACGTTCTCCAGCGTGATGCCGCCCGAGGCTTCGAGGAGCACGCGGCCGGCGGTGCGGGCGACCGCCTCGCGGATCTGAGCGGGCGTCATGTTGTCGAGAAGGATGAAGTCGGGGCGCTCGGCGAGCGCTTCGTCGAGCTCGCGCATGTCGCGCACCTCGACCATGATTTTCTGCACCATCCCGCGCGAACGGATGCGCTCGAGGGCGCCCGCGATCGAGCCGGCGCGGTCGATGTGGTTGTTCTTCACCAGAAACAGGTCGTGCAGCCCGACGCGATGGTTCTCGCCGCCGCCGCATTTCACGGCGTATTTATCGAGGAGGCGCAATCCCGGGGCGGTCTTGCGCGTGTCGTAGATCTTCGCCTTCGTCCCGGCGATGGCGTCGACGTACAACCGCGTCGTCGCGGCGATGCCAGAGGCGCGCTGCATGAAGTTCAGCGCCGTCCGCTCGCCCGAGAGCAGCGCGATCACGGTCGCGCTCACCTCGGCCACCACATCGCCGGGCTGAACTGTCGATCCGTCCTCGAAGTGGCGGATGAACTCGCTCGAGTCATCGAGCTCGGCGAATGTCTCCTCGGCGAACGCCAGTCCGGCCAGAATGCCGGGAGCTTTGATCACGAATGCCGCGTTGCCGCGATCGCGCGGCGTGAAGATCGCTTCGCTGGTGATGTCGGGGAGATCCTCCTCCAGCGCGCGGCGGACGATGGGAGCGATGTCGATGCGATCCATGCCGGCGAAATTCTGGCAGCATGCCGGCCGTTTTGCATGAACGAGTTCGTTGACAATTTGGGGGCGCACCGGCTTCGACGGGGACATGTCGGGGTCGTGGTTGCATGCCGAGCTGATTGCCTCGTAAAAACGATCAAACAAAAGTAATCGCGAACAACAGCGAATACGCACTCGCGGCTTAATTGACCGCGACGCTCCTCTGCAGGTTGCTCACGCCTGTGGAACGAGCGTCATGATGTGAGCTAAGGACCGGCGATCGCCTCGCCGCCGGTCACGAAAACTCAGAGGCTGGTCCGCGGTTGTTCCCCGCTCTCCGGGCAGACCGTGGACGAGATACGAAGAGAGAGCTAAGCATGTAGGAGCCAGGCTGCCACTGCTCTCGGACGCGGGTTCAACTCCCGCCGCCTCCACCAACGATTTTCGGGCACTAAACCGCTCTTTCAGAATGGTTTAGCAATTTGAGCGAAACCTGAAAATCGCCCGCGTGGTCAATACGTGTGCTTCGGCCGACACTCGGAACGGAGCGCGAGATGTTGACCCTTTTTCGACGGCACCTGAAGTCCTGTCCCCATACCTCCCGTACCTACCGCCGCTGCCAGTGCCCGATTCATGTCGAAGGCTCGCTCGGGGGCGAAATCATCCGGAGGGGTCTGGATCTCACGGCGTGGAGCGCGGCATCGAACCTCATCTCGCAGTGGAACGCTGCGGGCGAGATCGGCGCGGCGCCGGCGGAACCGACACTCATCGACGTAGCAGTCACAAAGTACCTCGATGATGCCCGTGCGCGTCGCCTCGCCGACGCCACCATCGCCAAGCTCACCACGATATTCGAGAAGCAGATGCTTGCCTGGGCGAAGGCCGGCGGCTTCCGTTACCTGAGGGAGTTGAATCCAGAGCGCCTCTCGGAATGGCGCGCCACGTGGAAGGATGACGCGCTCGCCGCATCGAAGAAGTACCAGCGCACCGTCGGCTTCTTCTACTTCTGCATGCGCATGAAGTGGCTCGGAGAGAATCCGATGAAGTCGCTCCATCCGCCCAAGGTAAAACAAGACCCGACGCTGCCGTTCTCGGTCGACGAGGTGAGCGCGATCGTCTCCGCCTGCGATCGCTTCCCGATCAAGGGCATCCACGGTGAGGGCAACCGGAAGCGCCTTCGGGCCATGGCGCTACTCCTGCGTTACTCGGGTCTGCGCATCCGCGACGCAGCCACGCTCCGCCGCGAGCGGCTGCAGAACGGAAAGCTCCTGCTCTACATGCAAAAGACCGGCGTGCCGGTCTTCGTGCCGCTCCCGCCTTACGTAGTCGAAGCTCTCGACCAAACGCCGGACGTCCATCCGGGCTACTTCTTCTGGTCCGGCAACGGCCTCCCGAAAACCACGGTCGCCGACTGGCAGCGTTCGCTGCGGAAGCTCTTCGAGATCGCGAACGTGCGGGGCGGGCACGCCCATCGCTTCCGCGACACGTTTACGGTGGAGCTTCTCCTCGCCGGTGTCCCGATTGATCAGGCCTCGATTCTGCTCGGGCACTCGAGCGTGAAGGTCACGGAGAAGAGTTACGCGCCATGGGTCAAGGCGCGCCAGGAGCAACTGGAAGCGGCCGTCATCAAAACATGGAACGACCTTCCGCGTCTCCGGCTCGGCTCCGGTGAGAAACATTCTCCGATCGCTGTCGACTGACCACAAAGCGGTTGGGTCTCTCTCCTTTATCGATCGTCTTCTGATCGGCGATGCTAGGCATTTGCGATGGAACGCCATACCGCGCGAGCGAATTCACCCTGCCGGCCGCCAAACGCATCGATGTTGGATAGCGGGGTTACGCTACCGCGCCTCTCGCGCAGCGCAGTTCAGCATTAGAATGAGGTGTCATTGGCGGCTCTTCCGCCTCGAAGGAGTCCAAGAGTGCCACCCTCGCAGTGGACGAATGCGTCGGTACTCAGTTTCGCGGCAGGTGCCGACCCAGTCGAAGTGATCATCCAAAAAGCCCGTGATCTTGTGCTTCGTGCGATGGACGCGGGATGGAATGGTCCTCCATTTGAGCCGCTGGAACTCGCTCGCCATCTCGATATCGATGCAATTCCCCGCGATGACATCCGTGACGCGCGAACGGTGCCAGCCGGAGAAAAACCTCGGATAGAGTTCAATCCAAGCCGGCCGCGGACTCGCATGCGCTACTCGATCGCCCATGAGATCGCGCACACGCTGTTCCCGGATTGCACAACACGCATCCGGAACCGCGCGCGTTACCACGAATTATCTGGCGACGATTGGCAACTTGAAGCGTTATGCAACATCGCAGCGGCCGAACTCGTCATGCCGTTCGCAAGCTTCCCTGATCTTCCGGATCCGGTTTCGATTGACGATGTGCGGCGGATACGCGCAACGTTCGACGTTTCCTCGGAATCCGTTGTGATCCGCATCGTAAGGATGGCGTCGCGGCCGTATGTTGCGTTTTGCGCCTCGCGAGTCGAAGAAGGGACCGCAAAGGGTCGCTATCGGCTCGATTACGCGATACCGTCGCCGTTCTCCGACGTGCAACTCGGCCGCGGCCCTTACCTCCCCGCGGATACGGTTCTCGCGGAGTGTAATGCGATGGGCTATACCGCCAAGGGCGACGAGGTCTGGCCCGGAGCCGCCAAGCCGCTGCACATTGAGGCGATCGCGATAGCGCCATACCCGGGTCTCAGTTCACCGCGCGTCGTTGGGCTCGCACGGCCGAGCGAACCGGCCGCCGCCGCCGCACCTCTCCTCACCTACCTTGTCGGTGACGCAAGTGATCCCCGAGGCACCGGCGAGAGGATCGTGGTGCAGGTCGTGAACGACGCGACGCCTAATTGGGGCGGGCGCGGCTTCGCCAATGCGATCCTTCGGAAATGGCCAGATGCGCAAACGTCATTTCGAGAATTCGCAGCCCGGGACCAGTTGCGACTCGGCGCGACGCATTTTTACCGTCCGTGGGAATCGCTCACCGTGGCATCGCTCGTCGCGCAGGCCGGTTTCGGTCCGTCGAACCGGCCGCGAATTCGATATGAAGCGCTTGAGCAGGCACTGAACGCTGTCGCTGCTTACGCGCGAGAGCGGAACGCCACGATTCACATGCCACGGATCGGGAGCGGACAAGCCGGCGGCCGATGGGAAGTAGTGGAAATGCTCGTGACTGAGATATTCTCTTCCAGAGGGCTGCAAGTCACGATTTACGACTTACCCGAAAAACGCACGGCGACAACTCTTGAGCGACAGAGGTCGCTCCTAGACTTGTAACAGCGCGAGGGTGGATTCAGGGTCGGGCGCGTGACGCGCGCATGGCACGACAGATCGTAGTTCTTTCTGGTCCGGTCGCGGCGGGAAAAACAACGCTCGCCGATGCGCTTGAGAGCCGTTTTGGGTTCGCTCGCTTCAAGACGAGAGAACTCATACGCGCGATGCTCGGCACCGACGCGGAACGGGAGGCGCTCCAAAAGGCCGGCGAGGAATTGGACGCTCGAACCAACGGGACGTGGGTGGCCACAGCGCTCACAAACCGGCTTCTCGACCTCGATCTCCATCAGTCCGATCGACGCGTGCTTGTTGATTCGGTGCGGCTGGTTTCCCAAGTAGAAGCGATTCGCGACGCCTTCGGCCGCAATGTCGTGCACATCCACATTACGGCGCCATCCGAAGAACTTGCCAAACGGTATGCGGAGCGGACGCCGTCGATCCAAGAGCTGTCGTCCTACGCGGAGGTGACCGCCGATCCCACCGAGGCGCAGGTGGAATCGCTCTCAGCGGTTGCAGACGTCGTGATCGATTCGTCGAAAGCGACGAAAGAAGACGTTATCGTGCGCGCGGCGGCACGGCTTGGCCTTTATGGGCGCTGCGTCGACCCGCTCGTTGATGTGCTGATTGGCGGGCAGTATGGCAGCGAAGGCAAGGGACATATCGCCGACTATCTCGCACCGGAATATGACATTTTGGTGCGGGCGGGAGGCCCCAATGCCGGCCACACGGTATTTGAAGTCCCGGAACCTTACACGTTTCATTTGCTGCCGTCCGGATCGCGCCGCAACACGCGCGCAAAGATCGTTCTCGGAGCCGGGATGGTTCTGGAACTCTCGCAGCTTCTGCGCGAAATCAACCAAAACGAGGTCGTGCCGGAGAGGATGGTGATCGATCCGCAGGCGATGATCATCGAGCCATCGGATCTCGACTTTGAGGCATCGACGCTCCGAGACACGATTGGCAGTACTGCCCAAGGCGTCGGCAGTGCGACCTCGCGCAAGGTCTTACGTTCCGCGGCGCAGCCGCCGGTGCGCCTGGCCCGCGATATCCAGGAACTACGGCCTTATATCCGGTCGGCGGTCGACACCCTCGAAGAGGCGTTCGCCAACAAGCAGCGCGTTCTCTTGGAGGGCACACAAGGCACGGGTCTCAGCCTGCATCATGGAAATTATCATTGGGTGACATCGCGGGACACGACCGTGAGCGGCGCGCTCGCCGAAGCGGGCATCGGCCCCGGTAGAGTGCGGAAGATCGTCATGGTGGTCCGGACCTATCCGATCCGGGTCCAAAGTCCGCCCGCCGAAACGGCGGGAGCGATGGGTTCCGGTCCGGTGAGCCGAGAAATAAGCTGGAAGGAAGTCGCGGAGCGGTCCGGTATCCCCGAAGCCGAGCTGCGGGAAAAGGAAAAGACCTCGACGACGAAGCGCGACCGGCGCGTTGCCGAATTCGATTGGGCGCTCCTGCGCAGAGCCGCCACCTTGAACAGCCCGACGGACATTGCCCTATCTTTCACTGACTACTTGTCGATCAATAACCGGAAGGCTCGACGGTACGAACAGCTAACGGAAGAAACGCTGCGCTTCATCGAAGAGGTTGAGCGCGTTGCGACGGCGCCCGTCTCGCTGATCGTGACGAGATTCGCCTTCCGCAGCATCATCGACCGGCGGGCTTGGTGATGCCCGTATCGCTTGAACGTATCGCGAGCGAGTATCCGCGGCTCTACCACATGGCCGCCGGCGGAAGCTGGCCTTCCATCCGACGGCATGGCCTTCTCAGCACCACCGCCCTGCTCGATCTGTTTGGAGTACACGGCGAGGAGCGCCAGAACATCGAATGCCGACGCCGACCGGAAACCGTTTTGTTGCGGCATGCGAAACAGGGCGAAGCGAGCATTCGGGATCAAAAGGTCCTCAGTGAAACGAAGTTGACGCGCGTACTGCAGGACGCCATGACGCCGGAGGCGTGGTTTCGCCTGCTCAATTCCAAGGTGTTCTTTTGGCTAACGTTAGAGCGACTCGATAAACTGCTCGGCGCACGTGCATATCGGGCTACTGAACGGCTTGTGCTGGAGATCGATACACTTCCCCTTCTTCAGGCGCATGGCGACCGTGTCTTTCTTGCGGCGATGAACACCGGCAACACATCGCCGTACGCTCATCCGCGCGGCGCACGCACCTTCCTTTCTCCGGCTGAATACCCGTTTGACGAACGGCTGAAGAAACGGAAAGAGGCGATTGTCGAACTCGCGATAGAAGGCGGCGTACCTGACCTTGCAACCTACGTCATCTCCGCGACTGTCATACCCGCAAACGGGTCGCGCGTAGATGGTCAAGTGTTATTCACGCCTTGAATAACGGCACAGCTGGTGTGTGATGGCCGCGATTGCGGCTCATATCATGTTAGCTCAGCGAGAAAAGCGTTGAGATCTGCCCGCGCCCTCTCCAAGATTGGCTTCGCATGTAGCCTGCAATAATTTCGGTCTCCCAAACCACTATCATTGCGAATAACCAGACAAGGCTCGCCCTTCGGAACGCAACATTTCTTCCGGTCGCGATGACAGATTCGCTGACGTACCGCCACTTCGACGCAGACATGTTTAAGGATTTCACGTGGTGCTGGCATTTTGCGATTTCCTGATGGTCTCGCGTACCTGGTCACCGAGCGTGTCGAGTTTGTCGTACACGCCTTCCATCTGATCTGCCGTGGTCGTGTTCCGCTGATTTTTCTTGATGCCCAAGTAGTCGTTGATCGCCAAATTGAGAAGAGCAATGAGCGCCGCTCGATTTCGAAGGCCGGCGGTGCCCTTGGTCAGCTTGGCAATGTCGAAGCCGGCAGCGGAGAACCCTAGCTCTGACAATACGCGGTTCGCGACTGATTTGGAGCGCTCGTCAACACGTTTGCGTGCCGTCTGACGCCGACGCTGGGGGCTAACCGGAATCACCTCATGAGGAGTAGCGAATTGGCGCTTGCGATCCCGGAGCTGCTCGCGGAGTACATCCCGAGTGGTGATCTGTCCGACCTTGATGCCTCCGGGAAGCTCCATGTCGAGAATGCGGTCGAGGACCCGATCATCCTCGGGATCGAGGAAAGGATCATTGATAAAGTGGCTAAGTACTTCCGTTCCGACAAGCATTAGCTGGTCGAAGCGGCGAGGTCCACCGCCGCCAGAACCGCTCTCTTCGGGAACCTCTTCGAAATCGAGGAGCTTATGGAACAGCGCCTGATCGTCGAGATCGAGCTCTCGGAACTCGTGCCAGAGCGCTTCGTTGTTGAGACCGACGTGAGAAACCACGAACGCCTGGTTGTCAGGATGATTCGGTTTGCTGTCGTGAATTACCCGCATGACGCGACCGATGAACTGGATGTAGGGAGGCAGGCTGCGGAAGGGTCGAAACACGGCCGCGACGCTGAGCGGCGGATGGTCGAAACCTTCTCCCAGCATGAGCACCTGCACAATGCAATCGAGCTTGCCGGACCTGAGCTCTTCGATGGCGCGATCCTGCTTTTCTTCGTCCATCTCGCTGTAGATTTCACGCGCGACCATCCCGCGTTGCTCGTAGAGCGCACGCACTTGCCGCGCGTGATCAATGGAGCAGGCCACGGCGATGATCTGATGCTTCACCCCTGTTTGCTTCCGGAGTTCTTGGACCCGCTGGATGCTGTGATCGACGATAGTTCGGTTGCACTCTGGCGAGAGCGCGACGCCTCTACGGAACCACTGCTCTTCGCGGAGCTCCATGACCTCGGCGAGTGTATGCTTCTGCACATCGTCTTTGTAGGTGAAGTAAATCTCAGATGGCGCAGCGCTGTCGGCCACCACCTGCTTGATGTAGCCCTTCAGCATGGCGCGGGCATACGAATAGCGATAAATGACGTCGCCGGTGAGCTGCTGACGGTCGCTGCGGAATGGGGTCGCCGTGAGGCTCACGACTTTCGCATGAGGAAACTTCTCGAACACCTTGCGCCAGCTCGGCGCAGCGTTGTGGTGACCTTCATCGACGAGGATAAGATCGAAGTAGTTTGGAGGGAATTGCGGAAGCCAGCGATCGGCCATACTGGCGAGCTGCTGAATGTTCGTCACCACGAAATGGCTTTCGTTGCAGTCATGAAGATTCGCTGCGGGACCGTCGAGCACCGCGGTGAACGGGCCGTCAGCGAAGTTCGTCAGCACCTTCGTTTTCTTAAAGAAGGAGGAGGGATCGGAGATATCGAGGGCATCGACGATGCCCTTTCTGATCGTGGTGTTTGGCGCGATGACGAGGACGCGTCCTTTCGAGACGCCAAATGGAAGGGTCGCGACAATGCCGGTTTTGCCGCATCCGACGGGGATCTGAATGATGACGGGATTGGTGTTGCTAGCGAAATGCTCCCGAACTTCACGGTGAGCTTCGCGCTGCGGCTCGCGAAGGAGGGCGTTGCCTTCAACATCTGCGATCGTCTTCTGGAAGAACGTGCCTATTGAGCTGGCGAGGGTTTCCGCCCGCTGGTACTCCAGTCGGAATGGCTCGAGATCAGCGCGCTTGTAATAACGGAAGTCGTTGGCAGGGTGGCGCACGGGCAGCAATTTCCCCGTCTCTTCCCATCGCCGCAGAGTCTGTTTCGAGACACCGATGTACTCGGCGGGCATCACCGATGGAAGATAGTCACTGAATTGGTCAGGCATACTCAACATTATACATGCTTGACCAACCATGTCAACAGGAATACCTGCTCAAGGGTGTTCTGGCACCCCCTCGCTTCGCTTCCCCTCAGCTCCCGAGGTTCGGCCGCCGACGGTCGGATCTGGTCCGTGATCCGCTGAGGGGCAGAGCTCTACGTTGACGTCAGCGCGAAGCAAGCTGACCAGCAAGCACTCCTCACTACCTCGCTACGCCTCGTGAGATACCGTCGATTTGTCTCCGTCAGCCGGTTGGCAGAACATGTCATGTCGTCAACGGACATTAGGGGATGAGCGGTGACATTGCGGCGACCGTCATGCGGCCTGGCGACGGTGGTATGGCATTTTTCTCCATGATCCGCCTTGCCGGCGCGGCAAAGAGAAGAAGGTCCTGGCGATGTCTCCGGGTTGTAATGTCATTCACGACTGTGCAGTGAAAATGATCCCTAATCCCGAAACACCGATTTACCGCGAACGACTCGGGAGGACGGGATTGTAGCCGTCCGCAGGCTATGTGAACGTTCTTTCCGCGGCCGGCCGCATACTTGATGGCGCAGGCGAGCAGGAACAGTTCGTTGTCCGAGGTGCCAAACGCCAATTCGTGAAGAATGATCGCGTCAGCTTCAGTTGAACTACAGGCCCGAGACCAGCCTGGTAATTCGGCCTTCACTATGCGCTCGAGATCCATGAAAGTAAGTTGAACTGTTGAGCGTGAACGACTGGAATGCGCCATGTTGCAGAATGAGATGGACGGACATTTAAATCATAGAACGGCTACAAAGGACCGTCAAAGCCTAGACCTAAAGGATGACGATTCCTGCGTCTCCACGCAACTCACACATTCCAACCTTCTGCGGGACGTCCCTTGCTAGGTGCGAACGTTATGGCCGATTACCGTCCCGTGGCCCGCCGCTTCCCAATGAACTCTACGCCATTTTCGGGGCGGGTCTCGGGCCAGTTGCCAACGAGGCCTTTCCAAGCGGGATCGGTCACCGGCTTGCCCAGCGCACCCAGAAAGAACGAGTCCGGCAGCACTAGGTCGATCCGCGAATAGCGCACGGTCGGAGTCTGCACGGGGATCTCCAGCCGGCCGTCGGCGGTGTACGTCGGCGCGGTCAATGGGACTGGCGTGCTGCTGCCGGTCTGGTAAAGGCGCACCATGTCGGCAGTGATGGGGATATCGTAGTAGCGCAGTTCGCCGCGCTCGGTAGAGAAGATGCCAACCCGCAGCCGGGCCAATGTGAAATAGTTCCGGTGAAAGCCGATCAGAACTCCTGGCCCGAAGCGCCATGGGCGGATGGTGATGCTGTGCAGTGGAGCGGCTGACGGATTCCAACCGCCGATTGTGCCGAACGTCACTGCTCCAGCGTCCTGTGGTACCGGCAACCCACGGCTTACCCCGAGCGCATAGCCGGTTGACGGCGACGTCCAGCCTTCGACGTCGAAGAGCATCGACATCGTGTTACCCGCGAACGAGTCGATCGTCGCGCGAACGTCGACCAGTTGCACCTCGCTGATCACCGGCAGCGGCGCCGCACCTGAGCCGACGCCCTTTCCAGCCGTCTCCGCAAGCGCCGCCGCAAACCTGCGCAGACCACTGTCACCCTGCGCAATCGCGATGAGCTGGTACTTCCCGCCCATGACATAGTCGTGTGACGCGTTCGCTACGCCAGACGCTGCCGCGCGCATGCGCGTAGTCGAACCGTCACCCCATAGGACGAGCACGTCCACGTCCGGCGCGGAGGCAGCACGAACATCAATGCCAAACATTCCACGCTGCTGCACGGTGAGCTGCAGCGGCGGAGGATCCCCGAGGGTGCAGCCGCCATAAAAACGCGGCGATATCGTTTCCCCCGGCAGCGGCACCGCGAGAAGGCGGTAGTCCTGCAGCTGCCGGTTACGCTTGAGCACCTCAACGGCGATCGGGCTCATGATCCGTCGTAGCGCCGCGTCAGCGTCGCCGATTGGCTCAAGGTACTGCGCGATCGCATCCTTCGTCCAGATGCGCGACTCGACGAAGGCCAACCGATTAAAGAGATTCGGAATACTCACCAGCAGTCGCGCCAGACCAAGTTCGCGTACGCCGTTGTAGCGCGACGGCTCATCGGCAAAATCACCTGCGCCGTCGTTGATGCGGAAGTGCGCATCACTCCAGTCAATTGGTGTTGACACACCCGGCCGGCTTCGCCAGCCAACGCAGCCGCGTCCTGTAAGAAAACCGCCTATCTCCGCGAAGTCGCGAACCTGTGCGTGGATGAGATCTGTTTGCTGGGCCGTACTGGTGTGAAAGCCGGATAGGTAATCGGACCAGTTGCCGAGCATTGACGTGGCAAATGTTCGCGCGCGTGAGTTCACAGCCTGCGGCGACTTCAAGACATGTGCCGGATCATCGTTGATTCGAGCGATCTCCTGCGGCGGCTTGCCGCCGAGGCAAAGAGGCAAGTGATCGCACGACTGTTTGACGAATAAGCACGGATCGCCCGGTTTTGCGTTTGGATCTACGATTAGCGTTGGTCCCGCTTGGAATGCGATCGGGCCGTAGCCCGGACCCGGCGAACAGTTGATGACTGGCCTGTAGTACGGATCATAGAACGACGTGTGGCAGCCAAAACCGGTGAAGCAGCAAGCGAAACAGATACCGTTACCACAATCCACCTGAAATACGTTCATGATGTGCTCAAGGCCAAACTCTGTGCCCGCGAGATCCTGAATTGCGCACATGGTCCGCGCCTCATCGCACACCTCGGGGCTGAAACCGCGCGCTAGGCATTCCTTATCGCTAGAGAACGCCTCGGGTACGTGCGTGTAGTAGAAGTCGCCTGCCTCATAGAAGTCCTCAACGGCCAAGATGAATCCGGGCAACGTGACTTCGCCGGATTGTGCGAGGACGGGCGATGCCAAGCCAGCCAAGATCCCCAGGCCGATCAGGAATGAGCGCGTCATGGAAGGTCTTCCTCCTGAATTTAGGAGGGCAAGAAACACACCATTTCCCTACCCACGGGCCTCTGGACCTGCCGCGAGCCTGATGACACTCTTACAGCTACGGCATGGAGCTCATGCCACGTCGGCAGGCAAAGCCGGACACCGTAACGCGAGCATGAGAATGTTCCGCCAGCATGGAACTTATGCCGGCTCCGGGTTCGTGCAAATCCGGACTTTGGAGACATCAGGGACATTGCGGGAAGCAGAAGACCCGCTCTGGGCGGGTCTTCTATCGTGTCTCTGAGATACGACATTAGACGAGGGATTCAGGAAATGCCAGCTTTATGTCTACTGCCAGCTTGATAGACCGGAGGACATTTGCGTCAACCTGTCCCCCCTTACCACAGCAGGGGATCGAACTTGCGGCGAGGTCGAAATTGTGAGGCCGTTCGCCGCGCGGTATCATTTCTATGTGAGAATCTCGTCGCTGTCCATCGAAAACTTCAGATGCTTTCAAAAACTCGAACTCGACTTCGAGCAATGTCAGGCACTGATTGGCGAGAACGGCTGTGGCAAAACCGCAGTCTTAGCGGCGCTTCGGCTAGTTACGTCGAGAAGCGCTCCCGCAAACCGTCTGAGCGAGCGAGATTTCCATGTCGCTGATGCTGGCGACCTGAAAATAACCGTTCGCTTCTCGAATCCATTCATCCTGAAAGTTCCGGACGGCTACGGAACCAAGGATATCCCGTGTAACGAAATTCTTCTCTCGGCTCATCGGAGAGACAAACCGACGCCCGGAACGGCCTTTTCAGGGCCTATCGTAGCCCAGCAGGTCGCCATCCCGATTGTGTACGAAACAGGTCATGCTCCGGATGGAGTGGAAGGCGATCTGCCGGCGTGGATCAAGAAAACTGACAGCGGCTATCAAGTGAGCCGTAAGTCGGGTGGGAAGCCGATGGAGCTCGGCAATCGTCAGCTCTCGCTACAGAACGACCTCGAAGGCTTTCCGAATGTCTTTTATTTTGATCGAGACCGCGAAAAAGAAGCTAAGGTCGGATTCAACAGCTTGCTCGGCAAAATCGTCAAAGACCTGAATTGGCGGTTCAGGAAGAGCTGGGATCAAACTGCCATAGCATCCACGTGGGACGCCTTTTATCATACCGTTCTCTCTGGCCTTGAGGTGCCGAAGACCGACCGCATTATCCAGCCGTTGCGCGACCGGATGAGAGAGTTCTTCGGCAGGGAGTTCCGCGACTTGGAATTGAGTCTCCTCGACATTGAGCAGCCATTCGCGAAAGCGTTCTTTGCGCGGCGTAGCTCAACAAATCAGATCGAGCAGGGCGACCTGGGGTCCGGTGTGTCGATCCTTCTCGCGTATTTCCTGCTCGATATCGTCAGTCGTCTTTCGAAGGAGCAGTTCATTATTCTGATCGACGAACCAGAACTTCATCTGCACCCGCAGCTGCAACAACGACTCTTCGCTGATTTTCAGAAGTCGATGTCGCAGGTTATTTATACCACCCACTCTGACATCTTCGTGAGTCTCGCTGACTGGCGCGCGATCAAACGATTTGCGCCGGCTGGTATTACCCCGGCGAAGGAGGGTCTGGAGCGGCCATTCGGCGGTAAGCCGATCCGCGAACATCTTGACGAGATCAAGCAATGGTACCGAGACAGGAGCGTATTTTTCAGGGAAGACAATCAGGTCTTTTTCAGCCGACTCGTTCTACTCGTCGAAGGTCCCGCTGAGAAGTACGGAATACCGATTCTCGCATCCAAATTAGGCAAAGAGTTGGGACAGATGACGGTCCTGAGTTGTAATGGTAAGAACAAGATTCGCGATTATCAGCTGTTGTGCTGCGCGTTTGATGTCCCGTACTTCACCGTGTTCGATCTCGACAATCAGCCGGTGACGGCGACGGAGAACGCGACGATCGCTGATTGTGCAGGGGATGGTGCATGCGCCGCCTTCTCATCATCGTTCGAGGAGTTGCTGGGGATACCGGCGGGTGCAAGGCACAAGACAGCTACGACATTCAGGCGTATCGACGAAATCGATGCGGCCGATGTTCCTGATGAGATAGCGACTCACATTGATGAGATTAGCCAGTGGGCCTATAACGCAGACAGCGACGCGCTTTAACACGCAGTGGCAGGCGTGATTGATTTTCCAGACTGGATCCGTGCAGAACCGGACATTGGGGACATAATGGACATTGCGGAAAGCAGAAGACCCGCCTTAAAGCGGGTTTTCTATCCGTGTCTCTGAGGTACGGGTTAGATGAGGGGTTCGGGGAATGCTGCCTTTACGCCTGCCGCCAGCTTGATAGACTGGAGGACGTCGGACAGTTCCTCGGAGAATGTAGAAGCGAAGGAAATCAAGGCTTCTACCGGAAAAGTTCGAGGCGTGTAGTAAAGCTGTCCACCGGTTTCCGCGGAGTCCCGATTTGCAAGCGTCGCGAAGGGCTCTCGCAACGAAAACTCAAGCGTTTTGCCGCTAGCTGTGCAGTTCGACATCACGATTTCGAGCAGTTGCCGTTTCTGAAGAGGGTCGGCGACTTCATAGAGTGTTTCCCCGGATTGAGCGAGTTCGACAATCTTTCGGATCGTGACCTCCAAATCGCTGTTCAGCGCCTCTCCCGACGCCGCTTCCTGCTCCAAGCGTAGCCGCTCCATGACCAGCGTATTCCGCTTTTCATCATGGGCACTTGAATCGATCTTTCCGTCGAGGAGAAGATCCGTGAGCCGCGAGATGCGTGCGTTCGTCGCTATGAGGGCATCTTTGATCGCTTCTTGTCGTGCGGCCCGGACCGTCGCTTCGTCGGCAAAGCATCTTGCGACTTCCTGGCTCAGAAGCTCGGCCTCCGTAGCCGTGAGTCTCGCCGCCGCGAGCTCGGCGCGGAGCGCGGTGTCGATGGCGTCTTCCCGCAGCGAGGTGGTGGGGCACTCGTACGTAGAGCACCGGTAGTACGCTCGACCTTTCCTCTCCGACGCGATGAGCGAGCGTCCGCACGTCTTGCAATGCACCATTCGCCGGAACAGGAATTCGTGGTTACGCGTGCGCCTGACGAACCTTCCCGAGAGGATCTCCTGGACCCGATCAAAACGTGTGCGCGTGACGAGTGGTTCATGGGCCCCGGGAAACAGTCCGAAGCGTCGCGAACGGATCATGCCTGCGTAGAACGGATTCCGGAGGATCTTCTGGATGTCCTTGAGGCGCAGCGGATGCCCGCCCTTGTTCCTGAGGCCGAGCCGTTCCGCTTCGGCAGTGAGCTCCCTTAGCGCAAATCCGCCGTTCGCGTAAAGCTCAAAGAGCCTACGGACGAGCGGACCTTTTTTCGGGTCTATTTCCTTCGGCTTGCCCGCTCCGCGATCGAGGTATCCGATGCCGGCAGCATTTGGCAGGATGCCCTGCTTTAAGCGCCCATGGATGCCCTTCAGGGCCTCTTCTCGAAGGTTCCTGATGTAGTCAACGGCCACGGCGATCTGGACATCTGCCGCCAGGCGGCCGCCGCGGGAGCGGAGATCGAGGTTGTCATTCGCGATGTAGACGTCGATTCCGCCGTCGATCAGCTCGTCGATCTCAGCCCAATCGCGGTAGTTGCGCGTCCCGCGATCCAGTTTGTGGATGATGACGCCTTCGGCCTTTCCTGCACGCAAGTCAGCGAGCATGCGCGAAAAGACCGGCCGGCCCGCTTTGGCGGCGGTGCGGGTCTCTTCGAACCAGGCGACGATCGTGGCGCCGATCCGATCCGCATACGCTTGGATGATGTTCCGCTGCTCAGCAAGCGATGCGCCCTCCTTCTGTTTGAGATCAGAGACACGGATGTAAGCAAAGAGTTGCTTCATCGTGTCGTTGTGAATGTTTCGGGGTCGACCTCCCCGATGGATACGGTACCGCTGCACGAAGGAAGCGTCAAAGGCGTGTGTTCTCGGACGTTTTCAGGCGCTCCTGCGACGACTTCCACAGCCAGCCTGACGTATTGACGCCATTGGTCGTACGCGGTATCCAGGTCATGATTGCTGAGATGCGGTACGAGCGCGCGTAAGTGCTCTCGCGGTTCGGCGTCCATAGAGGGGAAATTCTTGCTCGCCGCACCCTGAACGTCGAGGCAAGAGAAGTCCCCGGCCGCGGTACTTGTCTTGCCTCGGCAGAGAGGGTTCTCGACGACTACGCTCATGGCATGCTCAAAATTATCAATTGGCCGCGCGTTCGCGCGGAGCGGTACCACCGCTTCCTGCCGGAGGACATCCGGAGTTACCTCAAGGGTCGCGGCATCCCGTCAACCGTGATCGAACAGAAGCTCCTCGGTTGGGACGGGAAGCGGATCACCATACCGATCTTCGGTGCAAAAACGAGCGAGGTGCTCGGCTTCCGCTATGCGACACCGCCGGAAGACAAAAACGCGAATCCCGTGATCGCCTCCGACGAAGGGAAGCCGGAGCTCTACGGATGGGAAACGCTCGCGAAGAACCCTCGCCGCGTAGTGATCTGCGATAACGAATTCGACCGCCTTGTCCTCGAAGCGATGGGCATTCCGGCAGTCAGCTCGGCCGGCGGCGCAAATTGCTTCCTCGCCGAGTGGGCGCCGCATTTTGAGATCGCGCGGCACATCTACATCTGCTTTAGTCGCGAGTGGGCGGATGCCGCAGCGAAGGTGCAGTCCATCCTGCCGTCCGCGCGTACCGCGACGCTCCCCGCGGAAGCGAAAGACATCGCGGACTTCTTCGTGCGGCTTGGTAGGACGAAGGTGGATTTCGAGATCGTCCTCGCAACAGCTGCGGCCACCGAAGACGACGAGAACGATGAGCTACCGCTGCCGATCCGCGAGTTCCGGCCCGGCGACCGCGCACTCTGGCGCCGCGCGGAGCGGGCGAGAAAAGCCGTCCGTCTTCACGAGATCGTCAGCCAATACACGAGACTCCAGGCTGAGGGCGGGCGGCTTGTCGCGCACTGTCCGTTCCACGACGCGACAACGCCTTCCTTCACCGTCTATCCGAAGACCGACACGTACTACTGCTTCGGCTGCGGCGCCAACGGCGACGCGATCAAATTCCTGACCGATAAAGAGTCGATGACCTTCCGGCAGGCGCTCGAAGCTCTGGAGCGTTTCGAGTTCACCGGCGAAATCTATGGCGCCGCCTGAGGAGAAGAAAGAGACGGAAAAGAAAGCCCTTCCCATACCGACCGCCTCGGCCGTCCTTCCGGATGGTCAGTTGGTGGAGATGGTCTATGACCCGCGAGCCCGGAAGACGCAGTTCGTCTGCGGTACGAGCGAGGCGTGGGGCTATGAAGAGACCATCCTTCTTTCACCGAACGAGCGCCTCGTCCCTTACTCGGCAACGAACAACCTCGTAAAGCACAACGTCGTGCTTTTCGCTTCAGAGCCGCAGGAGTACGGCAACGAGACGGTTCTTGTAGCGCGGGTGAGGGACTTCGTCCGGAAGTACGTGGAAGTCTCAGAAGATTTCGAGACGGTAGCGATCCACTACATCCTCTTCACCTGGATCTACGACGCCTTCCACGAAGTCCCCTATGTCCGGATTCGCGGCGGCTATGGCACCGGGAAGACGCGGTTCCTCCTCACCGTCGGCTCGCTCTGCCGCTTCCCGATCTTCGCCTCCGCCGCGAGTACGGTCTCGCCGCTCTTCCGGCTCATCGACGCCTTCCGCGGGACCTTGATCCTCGACGAGGGAGATTTCCGCTACTCGGACGAGAAAAGCGAAATCGTGAAGCTGTTGAACCACGGAAACGCCCGAGGCTTCCCGCTGCTCAGAACGGAAGTCTCCCCGAAGAAGGAATTCGACCCGCGGGCGTACCACGTCTTCGGCCCGAAGATCGTCGCGACGCGCGGCTTTTTCCAGGACCGGGCGCTTGAGAGCCGCTGCGTCACGGAAGACATGCGCGGCGGCGCGATACGGAGCGAGATCCCGCTCAATCTCGACGAGCGCTTCCACGAGGAGGCCCGATCGATCCGCAACCAGCTTCTGCTCTGGCGCCTCCGAACCTTCAAGAACGCGCGGGCGGAAACCCGCGCGGGCGCTCGCGATCTCGAGCCGAGGCTGCAACAAATTTTCGGCCCTCTCGTCTCGGTGATCAGCGATGTGTCTGCGCGGGAGAGAGTCATCGCCGTGCTCCGGAAGCAAAACGAAGAGCTCGTGGAAGACCGCGCGGAGAGCGCCGAGGCACAGGTTCTTCAGGTAATCCGCGACCGGATGGTCCGCGATCCCGAAGCAAGGCTCGCGGTTCAGGACATCACCGAAGAGTTTCTGGCGCGCTTCGGAAGCGAGTATGAACGGCGCATCACGCCGCGCTGGATCGGCTCGGTCATCCGGCGGCGCCTGGGGCTTCGCCCGACACGCTCAACGGGAGTCTTCACGCTGCGGCCCGAAGACGTGGCGCGCCTCAAGTCGCTCTATGCGCGCTACGGAATCGAATCAAATGACCCGGAGCCGGCCGCGGTCGAGCCGGCAACGCAAGATGCCGTGGCGTGATGCCGGACGATCTCATCTTCATCGGTCGCACGAACTGGCGCGACATGGACCGCCCGTTCGGACTACGACCGGGTGACCGCCTGGCGCATATGTACGTGATCGGAAAGACCGGCACGGGCAAATCCTCCTTTCTCGAAGGCATGATCCGGCAGGACATCCGTGCCGGAAACGGACTCGCGCTCTTCGACCCGCACGGCGACCTGGCCGAACGGCTCTATGACTGGATCCCCGACTCGCGGCGCAAGGACTTGATCTATCTCAATGTCCCGGACCCGGAACAGCCCTTCGGGTTCAATCCTCTGGAAGGCGTGCCGCCACTCCGTCGCTCGCTTGCGGCGAACGGCATCGTCGAAGCTTTGAAGAAGCTCTTCGATGACGCGTGGGGCGTCCGCCTCGAATACATCCTCAGGAGCGCGTTACTCCTCCTCCTCGAACAACCTCAAGCCACCCTTGCGGATGTCGTGAGGCTCTTCCACGAGAAGGAGTTCCGCAGGGAGGCCGCGGAGCGCGTCACGAACGAACAGGTGAAACGCTTCTGGACCATCGAATTCGAGAAGTTCGGACGCGAGCGCGCTTCAGCGATCACTCCGATAGAAAACAAGCTCGGGAGCCTGCTCGTTGATCCCTTTATCTCCCGTATCCTCACGATCCCGAAGAGCACCTTCAATCCCCGCGAAGCGATGGATAGCGGCAAGATCCTCCTCGTGAACCTCGCGAAGGGAAAGATCGGCGAGGCGCCGGCCATGCTCTTCGGGGGGCTCCTCGTTACGATGCTCGGCCTTTCCGGCCTCGCCCGTGCGGACACGCCGCAGACGGAGCGGCGCGACTTCTTCATCTACCTCGACGAGTTCCAGACGTTCACCACGCTCGCCCTCGTGAACATGCTCGCGGAGCTCCGCAAATATGGCCTTGGCCTCGTGCTCGCGAACCAGTTTCTGGACCAAATCGAGCCCGAGATGCGGAGCGCGATCCTCGGAAATGCCGGTACGCTCGTCGTCTTCCGTGTGGGCGCGATGGACGCCGCAAAGCTCGTAAAGGAGCTTTCCCCGGATCTCCAGCCCTACGAGTTGACGCTCCTCACAAACCGGATGTTCTGGATTCGGCCGCTCGTGAACGGGCAATCGGTTGAAGCCTTCACCGGGACAACAATCACCCTCCCCAAGCGTAGTGACAGTAATAAGAAGGACGGATACTGAGATCAATCGGATCACAAATGGAGGCGAGCCGGGGCAGCCAGGTCCGGAGGGCGGCATGAGCTCGAGAGGCCGGAGCACGTCGCTCCATCGGCCGTCGCTACAGTTCATTCAAAGTGCCGGAAAACCGCGGCGTCAAGTCGGCTGGGCGGCGGAGGACTTGACGCCGCGGCTTTCCGGCACTACGCCTTCCCTGCGACGGCCGATGCGCCCTACCGCTCATTTGCGCTTTATTTTTTCTTGAACTTCTATTTATTGGCTATCACGACAATTATGCGGACTTGGCAAGATTGACAGTCCGCTGCATATGTGAGCTATGTGCGTCAACGGCTACCCACAACACGTAGCGATGAAGAAGTACGAGAATACGGTACTTCGCTTGCCTCGCCGATTCGTCGACGTGACCCTTACGATTCATCTCCATGTCACGGAAGCTCCACTCGCTTCGAAAAGAACGCCGTCGCGCCGCCTTATCGCAGGCGGATGTCTGCGCGCTCCTCGGCGCGGGGTGGAAGTCGCGAGTTTCCCGGTATGAAACCCATCAGGCCCTGCCTCCCCTAAGAACGGCACTCGCGTATGAAGCGATTCTTGGAAAGCCCATCTCGGAACTCTTCGGAGGCGCCTATGAGGAAGCTCTTCTCAGTGTGCGCGCCCGAGCCCGAGAACTCTTGATGCAACCGACGGAGGCGGCTGGGGCGTCGCGACACCTGCGCCGGCAAGGGTCGCTCAAACACATTGCGGCATGATGCTGCTTCGCGATCGGCGCGCGATTCTCGGCATCGATCCCACGCACGACGGCGTGGCGTTCGCGTTCTTCGAAGAAGGCGCGATCGTGGACTGGGGCACCTCGCGCAAGGATGGCAGCGAGCCACGCATCCTCGATCGCCTCCTCGACGATTATGGCGCGGAGGTGGTCGTCATCGAAGATGGAGACGCACCGAAGTCGGAGCGCCGGGCGCGCATGCGAAAGCTTCTGCGCGAACTCGCCATGCACGCACGGGCGCGCGGCCTGGCTGTGGTCACGGTTCGTCGCCGCGACGTGCATGACGCATGGGAGAAACGCGGCATCACTCGAAAATACGCCGTTGCGGCCGCGCTCGCAGACTGCTTTCCCGACCTCGCGCCAATTGTGCCGCCGCCGCGGAAGATCTACCGTCGCGAGGTACCGCGGGAGCGGATTTTCGGCACGGTGGCGCTCGTCGTTCACACTTTCGGGACCGTTGACGCACGCGAGATGCAAGTACCGCCGAACGGTACTTCGCTTGCCTCGGCGGCCGTGTGAATCGTGGGTAGTCTTCCTTTCAGCATTCTTCCCATAACAGAAAGGAAAGGAGAACGACACACGATGTCCAGCGCAAGCTTTCCCCTCACGAACTTCTCGACCGAAACAGTTCCGATCCGTCTCCGCGCAGTCCCGCTCCTCACGGCCGGGGACCCCTCGCCGCAAGACGCCGAACGCTCGGCCTTCAGGAGCGGCAAGAATCTCGGCGAAGAGATCCGCGCCGACTTCGTGGAGACCCTGACGTGCGTCGATTGCGGCAGGACCGAGCCGGAAGATAGCGCCTACGACAACGGCTGGCAGATCGATCCGGTCGTCTGTCCGGATTGCCTCCGCTGGGTCGTGACGGACGCAGGCGAGTGCTGTTTCTGAGGCCGATCCCATGGCCGCAAAGAAACGCAAACGCTCTCCGCGTAAGATCCGCGCGGAACTGATGCGTATCCCGTGGAACGCGAAGCAGCTCGCTTGCGACCGCTGCGGCGCAACGGAGCCTGTCCCATCCGACCTTCTCTTCCGCCTGCGCCTCAAGACCTGCATTAACTGCCTGACCGCCCATACCCCTTAACCGACACGAAGGAGGAAATCGATGTCCTTTCGAATGAAGGGAGTGGCGGAGCTCTGTCCATCACGGAGATGCCGCGATGGATAGGCAGGATCTCAAAGCCGCTCTCGCGAAGTTCACCCGTATCCGGAACCTCTATCGCCACTGGAGCGGCGCTTTCCATTACACGGATGGCGTCGCCTTCCTCGCCGAGCACGCCGGCGCCGAATGGCTCCTCGACCACATCGCGGCGCACCAGAAGCGCGTCCGGAAAGACCGCGACCTGCGCGACCTCCAGATCTGGGCAATGCGCGTGACTTCCCCGCTCACCGCGGAGATCACCTGCAGCCGCACGAAAAGGGACATGGCGTTCCGGGAGGAGATCCAGCTCTTCAGTCCATTCGCACTCGACGAAGTAACGCTCTATCTCGAAGACGAAACGCTCCTCCTGCCTTCCGAGCGGTGAGCGAGCAAACCAGAAAGGAGAAAGCGCGATGACCGTCATCGCACCGGAAGTACCTCAGATCATCGAGCCTCAAGCAACGCTTTGCCACTCCCGATCGCAGCTCGTGGGCCGCCAGGACCTCCTCGGCCTCCCGATCCCCGAAGCGACGAGCACACACGTCCCGATCCCGCACGCCGACATCGTGACCGCGCTCGTCCAGAGCCTTGGCTACCGCAACATCGAAGTCGTGAAGGACGAATACGCGCTCACGCCCGACTCCATGCGGATGTTCGGAGTGATGACAATCAATGTCGAGCACTCCGGCGTGCGCCTCGCCCTCGGCATCAGAAACTCTCACGACAAGACCTTCAGCCTCGCGATCACGGTGGGGTTCCGGGTGTTCGTCTGCGACAACCTGATGTTCAACGGCGACTTCCAGGCGGTCCTCGCGAGGAAGCACACGAAGCATTTCGATCTCGCGGATGCGATCGCGCTCGGCGTGGAACGAATGCAGCGCGGGTTCGCGCCCATGGGCCGGCAGATCGACGCCTGGCGCGAGCACAGTCTTACCGACTCGCTCGCCCGGAACGTGATCTACGCCGCCTTTATCGAAGACGGTATGCCGATCCCGAAGCATCTCGCGAAGGTAGTGCACCAGCACTACTTCGATCCGGAGCACGACGAGTTCAAGGCGCGCACGATGTGGAGCCTGCAGAACGCGTTCACCTCGGCCTTCAAGGAGCTCGAGCCGATCCCGCAGCTGAAGGCCACGGCCAAGCTCGCCGGATTCCTCGGGCGCTTCGAGAACTGAGGTCGCCGATGGAGTTCGAGATCGAGCGGTACGGCCGCCGCCATTGGGCGATCTATGAAGACGGCCTGCTCCTCTGCGTCACCGTTTACAGGAAAGGCGCCCGCGCGGTCATCGCCCGCATCATCGAGGGCGCCGGAAAGGAGAACTCGACCAGCGTGAGTCCCCCAAGGCCGGAGCCGCGCGGCTCCCTGAGAAGCAAACCTTTGGCATAGGAGATGGTGCTGAAGAGATAGCGAGAAAACCGAAAAGCACGTGTGGAGAAGCCAAGCACATGCAGTACCCCGTCGCGACAAAGCGGCGGGTTTTTGCTAACGCAAAAACTGCCCTATCCGTGGTGCAATTCAAACATATCTGCACATACAGGTTGTGCAATCGGTTTGACGCTTATCCGAGCCGGTCCGAGGATCGGCGGCGTGGACAAGCCGACTAGACTCGAACGCTACCTCAAGTCCCGCGGCATAAAGCCCGCGCACCTCGCGCGGGAATCCGGTTACTCGCGCCAGCACCTCCTTCGCGTCCGGATGGGCCGCATGGAACCAACCCGAAGATGCATCGCGGCGATCGTTGCGGCTTTACGGCGACTGACGCGGGAGCGCGTCGATGCTTGCGATGTATTCGATTTCGGCGACTGAGCGGAGCCGTTGATGTCAGATTCGGCCACATTTGACGTTCGTGCGCTCGCAAAGGCAATTACTCGCCGTCGCGACGAACTTATGCGGAAGAACCCATGGCGTAAGGTTCCGATCACTCCGGCCATGTCGAGGATTCTGGAGAATGACGAGGACTACGTTCCGTACCGGCAGCGGAAGGCCGTGAGGGTGCGACGATACCACGCAAAGAATCCAGCAATCGGCACGGTCGTTGAGATCGCCGCCGCGCTGGATACAACCATAGGCGATCTGCTCGGCGAACGCGCCCATCGGATCACGAAGGCCGACCGAGATCGCATTAAAGTCATAATTCTCTACTTGGCAAAGCTTTTCGAACTCGAGATTCGGCTAGACAAATAGCTAAAGGGCTGCCGCAAAACCGTCAGCGATCGAAGGTTGGTGCCTTAGCCTGATAAGCCGTGGCGGCAGCACACACGATATGCGCAAACTTCGAGCTTAGTTCGCACCGTGAGTCGGCGTCCATGCGCTTCGCGACGGAACGAGCGAGCCTACTTTGGAACACGGTGGGTGAGGCCTTCTGGAAACGTTCTTTAACTCCGTCCACGTTACGATTATCGCCCCGCAGACTAGCTATCCGACGCCACAACCCGCACTTCAAAAGTTCCGGCAGGACTCAGTATGACGTGCAGACGATCGACCATTTTGAGGCCGACATTCGCGGTGACGACTATCGTATTCGTAACGAGGCCGGTCGCAGCCACGATACGGTCTGCAAAAGCGATTCCGTCCGGTATATTGGGGAGCCGACGGATAACATTAGTGTCGATTGGCTCGACGGGCACGTCCACCAACCGCTCATAGATTCTGCGCCGAGCATCATCCGTCAAGCGCCCGAGGCGGCTCATCTCGCTGAACTGGAGCAGGGTAACAGCTGAAATCTTAAGCGATCCGTCTTGCAGGGCGGCGTCCATCCACTCCAAGGCTTCAGCATTCAGTCTATTCCGGTCGATTAGGTAATCGACGAAAGTTGCGGTGTCGACCAGTACACTTGCCATCGCTATCGTTCCACTCCCGCCCGTTCGGTCATATTAGCGTGAGGTCGGGAATGCGTCCGCTTGGTGCGAGATCCTGCCAAAGCTCCGCAAGCGGCTGTTTCTCCTCTCTCCGTGCCGGCTGATTCTCCATCTGTTGATAGAAGTAGAGAATGCTACTACGAACAAGCGCCGATATGGAATGGAAGAACTCACTCCCTCCGGTTGTGTCGCGACTCGCAGGTATTAGGCGCAGGTGTTCGATCATCTCTCGCTGTAACTCTAGGAATAGTTGGTCGAGGACCGAGGCGTCATCGATGTCAACTACGTTCCCTTTTCGGATGGCGGAAAGTAGGTGACTAACGTCGGGAGGCTTCACAACTGGACGCTGAGCCAGCTCAACTGCCAGCTCACGGAGATACGCCCTAAACATCGTGTGAAACGTATCTCGGATATTCTTTTTGGCGCCCGCAAGTAGGCCTGCGGTGATTTTGATGTGCCGATAGCGATCGTATATCAGCACCTCCTCCTCCAAAACTTGCGCTACGCAGCGAAGGCCGGCGTCGATAAAATCATCATGCGGCGGGAGCGACTCATCGAGAATGTGTAATTGTGCTTCAGAAATCGGACCCTTGGCGAGGCTGCGGCGAATGTCCTCGCAGGTGGCGCGGAACTCAAGTACTCCATACAGGCGAGTCAGGAGATAAACAATATCGCGAGCCCGCTGTGACGGAGGCGTATTGTCCAACCGAAAGTCGCTTTTCTCGAACTGGGCCGTCGCGAGTGACAGGAAGAAACGCCGAACATCACCACCGAACCCGTACATAAGCGTAACCGCGTCGCCATATGCGTCCGCAAGATCGATCATAAGGCCGACGGTGTCGTTGCAGCCAGGCTCGACGTGCTTCATGTATTCGTCAAGCCGCCGGTGCGTGCGCGTATCGTGTGGCTGCTGGTATTTGGCGTGGAACCTATAGGCACCTACTTCGTGCCACAGGTGAGTGATTGTAAGCGGCAAGCTAAATAGATAGCGAACGGGAACTCGCACAAAACCAACGACTCGCATTGCCAGCACGATGTCCACCGGATCAAAGAGCGACATGAATGCCGGCTCATCTACATCATCGAGAGCGCGTTTTGCGTAGCTATTAAGCAACGCGTCTGTCAGGTAGAGCATCTTCTGGACACCACCTCGATAGGAAACGACGCGTTCTGTCTGGGCTAGGAACTCTTCGAATCGGCCGACAGTCCTCTGGCTGACAATCCGCTCCGCATAGGTGCACCAATCAGCGATGTCCTGCCTGGCCTTGACTACGAAGTTGAACCAATACGACACTCTACCGTTTTCGTCCTGGGTGTCGAGCTTAGCGGCATCTTGCAATCGCGTATTTAAGATACGGTAATGGCGAAGCAAACGATCAAGCCCGATTTCGCACCGTCGGAGGCTTGAGGTAATGTCACAGCAGTCGATCGAGTCACGAGACGCGGAGCGAAAGAGATTGAGAACGTTGCGAATCGCGATAGAGAGCGCCTCTGGCAATATACGTTCGCGCTCACACGCAATCAGCAGTTTGTTCTCAAGCGAGGTTGAAAGGAAGCGTTCGCAGGCACAGGATTTGGTCTCAGCGGGCTTGTCTTCAGGCACTGTCGCATCGTTCTCGCAGACCTCATGCGTGAGGAGATGCGTCTCTAAATGTTCGATGTTGAACTTGGAGAACGCCCGGCCGGCGGTGGCGAGTTCCTTGTGGAATGCGATGAATGTGGCGAGCGATATCTCTCCGTCGGGACTGGCGGGTAGGGAAACCAGATCCCACTTGCCGTCAACTGTAAGTGTGCGCCACTTGCCGACATTGGGCGACACGATGGCACGCGCGGCCTCTCGGACGTGACTGGGCAGGGCTCTTCCGAAGATGAGCGGCCGAACCATAAATTCGGTAGATGACGAAAAATCAGTGTCCCGTTCATAACTAATCAATGTTAACAACCTACGGAAAAATGGCAGGCGTGTCTCAGGAACGTGTTCTCGCTCTAACGCTCGAACGAAGTTCTTCAATGCGTTAATATCTGCGAATTGACCCGTGACAATTAAGTCAGACCAGCCGAAGCCCGCGAGGACTCGAGCAGTCATCGCGCCAGCGACTAAATCGTGAATTCTCGTAACTACGTTTTCTTCGGCGGAGGCGCCTCCGCCGTACACGTAGCGGTGGAGCCGAAGATGAATAACATAGTTAAGCGCAGGAGTTGACGCGCCGACGGCACCCACTTCAGTGCCCTTGTAAGGAACTGCGAAAAGCCAATTGGCACCAATCGCACGCGATACGTACTTAACGTCGAATGCCGCTCTGAAATCGGAAAGTTCCAGTTGCAGCATGACGTCGCTTTGGCCAGTGAGAAACGACACTCGACCTTTGCTGGATCCAGTCAAAACGCCAGTCAGGGCGTCGACTTCATCGGCATAGGCGTCGGGAGAAAGAGTAAGGTGAGCAAACGCGATTCCCGTTGTTTCAAACTGCAGCACGTGCCCTCCTAAATAAAGAAGCCCGACGATTCCCGGAGTGCGGGTCAGGTCGGGCTTGAACGAGGTGATGAGTGAATTGCTATTTCGAGGTCTTTGTGCCGACGAGATCAGGAAGAAGAGCGATCATCCGCTCGTCGCTTTTGGTCAGGGGCTTCTTCGGGCGATTCGCATCCACCTCGGACGGATCAGCTGGTCGGTAGGACATATCGCCATAACCGGCCGACGGAACACCAGGGAGCATTCCGGCCCACGATGGCAAAACTGGAGAATGCAATGGTTCAGCTTGCTTCTGGAGCGGTTGGTCTTTCTTCGAAGACACAGACAATTCCTCCTTAGTACGCCGGCGATGGTTCCGGGGAGCCAGTTAATGCCACCACTATGTCACAAATTATAGCTGCTAAGAGTATACCAACCCCTTGTCGCGGCGCAAGTCGCGCGCCAACAAAGGCTTACGGAGACACGTGCGGACACAGCCGTCGGCTGAATCTTCACGCTGCACTAAGAACAAGAATCCGCCTCAATTCTTCCCCCCGAGTGGTAGAGCTGTAGATTATGTAACATCCGACGCATCAGTAGGTTGCGATGAGCACCACATCCATGCATCCTGCGCAATCACCATCCGGCGTGACGGCACGTACCGATGCGCGTAACCGCTCGCACGTCGTCTTTTGACCAATCGCACGTTGATGAGAGGGACAGAAGATCGCACTTCCCTTCGAATAGTCTGTGTTTCAGGTGGGACGTTCGCGAGGCTTGCACGACTTGGTAGAGGCAACCAGATTGGCGAGTATAGGCGTAGATGGTACCCCTTCCCTGGCAAGCGGGCTCGCACCAACTGCCGCTAGAAGCACCACGGTGTCAAAGATACACCTGATGAGACCGTCCAACGTTTGACTTTCCCAGCTTCTGGTGACGTCCCTTCTACGATGACAAGGTGGCGGATCTCCCGACCAATGTTGTCGCTAACCGAAGCGGTGCTGCACGAAAGTGCCGAGTTGACGCTTTTGAGGAAAAGCGTCAGCTGCGCAGGCAGCAGTAGACGACATTAGAAACTCACCTCGAGGACGAACAACTCAGCGGTCTGGTCGCGAGTGCCCGTCGCTTGCTCGCGCTAACACGGCACGATGTTCTGCACGACCGTCGGAACGATCCTCGAACATGTCGGGAACGCCGGTGCATCGAGCGAGCCGCACCTGCACATCTCGACCTTCATGTTCGATGCGTCCGGCCACCTAAAGGGTCCGTGCCGATAGCCTTGATGCGACTTGCGTTCATCGCCACTGGCAAAAGAACATTATATTCACATTCCCAGAGTTCCACACGGGCGGCGTCTCGCATCATCGTGACACGATCGCGTCGAGATGAACATCAACCTGATCCGGCCACTCGGCGAGCGGCGTGGAACCAGCCCGCAAGAGCGCCGCAAATGCACCTTGCCGGGCTTTCAAATCGGCGAACGTGCCGCTTTCCACGATCCTTCCATGCTCGAACATCAAGATTCTGTCGGCAAAGCGAAGAGACGTTGTTCGGTGCGCGACCATGATCACCGTCCATCCAGACCTTCGGACCGCCTCAAGGATTTTGCTCTCGCTCACGTTGTCGAGCGCAGATGTCGCCTCGTCGAGAATCAGGAGCGGAGCTTTCTTCAGAAATGCCCGCGAGAGGGCGATTCGTTGGATTTGTCCGCCGGATAGGTTGTCACCATGTTCCTCCAGCACGGCGTCGTACGCGCCGTCCCTCAGGCGAATATCGCCAGCGACTTGTGCGAGTTCGGCCGCCTCGGCCACGTCTTCTGCGGACGCGGAGGGACCTTCGTAGGCGATGTTGTCAAAGACAGTACCAGCGAAGATGAACGGAGACTGGCTGACGAAGCCAAATGTGCGGGCGATACTCTCGCGAGAGACCAAGTCAATCGGCACTCCGTTAACCGCCAGTCGACCACCGCTCGGGTGGGTTAGTCGCAGAAGTACCCGGAGGAGGGTCGATTTTCCCGATCCCGACGCGCCCGCAATTCCGATAATCTCGCCGCGTCGGATTGCGAATGACACCCCGTCTAGTACGCGCTTCGGTGCTGCGTTCTTCAGAAGGTAATCAGCGGTGAGGTTGTCGGCTTCAACGACGACATCTTCTACGCTAGAGTCCTCGACACACGCTGAGTCGTTCGTCAAAAAAGAAATGTCGGGTGGCTGCTCGAAAATCTCTCGGAGGGTCGCCACGCTTAGACTACTTTCGTGCGCCTCATCAAGGATTCGGTGAATTTCGCGAATCGGCGTCACTGCTGCGAGGTACAACATCGAAAACGCCAGAACGCCGCCGGCGGTAATGACTCCTTGTACGTTCAATTGAATCGCGACGCCGATCACGAGAACGTGGAAGACGCCTTCGTTCATGGACTTCAGAGCGTCGAAGAACGCCATCGCGCGGTGATGCTGCATTTCATCAGCCCGCAAGGCTTCTGCGACCGATTCTGTCTTCCTCAGTTCACGGTCGATGGCATTCGCAACTCGCACTGTCTCCAGACCTTCGAGTTGCTCAACAATCGTTCCAGCCATCAGCTCTTTAGTGTCCTGTAGCCGAAGCCGCACACCGCGCTGAGAGGCCAGCTGGCGTACGACGATATACGCGCCGGCAGGAACGATGAGGATCATGACAGTGCCGATGAGCGGCTGCTTCCAAACTGCCGCGATTATGGCGAACACCGCGTTCACAACGGCCGGCACAAAGTCGAGAAAAGCAAGCTTGATATAACGCACTAGCCCGTCGACGCTTCGTTTCAATCGGTTGTGAGCCGCGCCCACGCGGTCGGTACCCATCGGGGCGGCGAGGTCGGCATGAAACAAACCCGAGGCTGCGCGCAAGAGCGTTGCCTTTTCGATGTCGGTGGCGGCTTGCTCAACTACCACCTTCCGCTTTACGGTCAGGTACTCGCGAAACACGTACAGGATCGCGAGCGCTGCGAGATATGGTACTGCTCCGGACAGCGACACGATTTGTTTTCGCAACACCGCGTCGACGATGACGCCGACAATCAGCGGACCTCCGGCATTTGCACCGGCGGCAACCGACATGAGAATCAGCGCGACGCGCAATGTTCGGAGTTGGTCTGCAGAAAGGCTTGCGAAGGCCCATCGCCCCTCTCGGACTACATTTTTGAGTTCGTCACGTAGTGTGTCGCGTGCGTTTGGAGTTGGCGTCATAAGGCGTCCAGTAGATCCGAGTTAGCGGACGATCGTGAAGTACATGATGTAAAGGACGAGCATCACTAGCGACGCTGGCAGCCCGAAGGTGAGATACCGGCCGAAATTCACTTCGTGCCCGGCGAATCGGCGGCTCTGCGACCAGAGCACGAGTCCCGCGCTGGCTGCCGTGAGGAGCGAGCTGCTTCCGGCACAGATTCCCGCGCCAAGACTCCACGCGCCGGCGTGGCTCGCATTGACAACGTGTACGGCGGGCGCGGTCGCGGACGCCCAGGACGCGGCTTCTGTAAGGAGTGTGCCGAAATATGCAGAAATTGCGATGACGAACGGCGCGCCTCCGGCATCGCGCACCAGCCTCGCTAGCGATTCGCCAATAAGTGATTTGTCAACCGCCCGCGCGAGTACGAAGATGGACCCGAGCACCATATACAGATCGAGATCAAGCGCTTGGAGGCTTCGAAGACGGTCTTCGGGGCGATCGGCGAGAACTGCGATCGCGATCGTGATTGCGGCGGCAGCCAATTCGAGTTCTCTGTTCACCCATTGAAGTGTGATGAACAGCGCGAGCGTACTGAGGCCTACAAGCAGCAACCGCTTGTCGACCACTATATACATGCGTTCGAGGCGCTGGCTGGCGCGCGCGATTGCGATGCGCACGTTGTCGATGCGGTCTCGCATCGCGCTGCGCGTCAGAGGAATGACGGCGATCGTGAGCAGGCCGAGGACGCCGAGATTCACCGGTAATATTTCAAGAGTGAAATCACGGTTTGTGAGCGACCACGCGGTGCGCTCGATGATATTCGGGGTATCACCCCATGAGGTGCTAAAGCCGCCGAGGTTGCTCGCGATCAGTTGACCGCTCAGCAGCCAGCGCGTGGGGATTCCATACTGCGAGCAGATCGTGATCGTGATGGGTACCATCACCATGATGCTCGTGATGTTGTGAAACAACGCCGCCGCGATGAAGGTGATCAAGAGGAGCACGAAGACCAGCAGATGAACTGCGAGCTCGGTCCGCAGACGCAGCCAGCCAATTTGTGTGCCGAGCGCTGCGCCAAGCCAGGTGAACGCGTTGGATCGTTCGATCATGTGCGCCGGCACGGCGACGGCGGTAAAGAGAATGGCGACAGGCCCGAAATCGCGAAATGCCGATTCCGTGATCTCTTTGGCGTGAGTGAGCGAGAGCGCTAGGAAGGCGCTCGCAGCGAGCGGCATCGCGATAGCTTGGGCGACGCCGCGCCGCGCCATCGCGTAGAACGCAACGAGCAGTACAGCGAGCATCGCGATTGACTGGAAATGTGCCGGTGTCAGCATGGCGTCCTCAATAGAGACTCAGACGCGCCGCGATCGCGTCGCGAACAGCGGCATCGCCGTGACGTAAGTGCGGTCGGCAATGAGCCAGTAATTCCGCCGTGTCGTTAAGGATGCGTTCGTCGAGAAGGTCGCGAGTGGATGGTGTCGCGAGCACGTGGCAGTTCCGGAATACCTCACACACGATCACGTCGAGTGACGACATCGCCTCGCGGCATGCGCGGTTTCCTCTAAGGATCTCGACCGCGATTTTGCGGAGGTGCGGTGGAATCTCCTCGTCATCTGGGACGAGAAAGCGCACTTGCGAACCTACCGTGAAGGCGTCGTGGACGAATCGAGGTAGCGGCAGGATCAAACCTACTTGCTTGTCTCGAGCGGCTTCGTGGAGTTGGCGACGACGGGCGGCGGCTTCGATGGCTAGGTCAATGTCCACTTTATCGATTGCCAGGTCGGGATCCATGGCCGGATCGAGTTCGATGAGCTTGGCGGCGACCGAATCTGCGCCTTCCTCGTTCGCGATCGCGATCAAGTCGGCGAGTGTCGGCTGATCATTCGTGTCCCTGATCCAGTCCTTGAAGGCATCAATGACGACGCCGAACTGGTGTCGTTCGTGGTGCGGACGTCGGTGCGGCGGCGGTGGCGATGGCGGGTGGTGAGGCGGTGGATCGTGGTGTCTCATGTCGTATCTCCTCTTCGTGAAACTGGTGGGCGTGCGGAGAATCGCGTGGCCCGCCGGGGAGGCGACCGTTCATGTGCTGCGCGCGAGTGATCTGCGGCGGATCGAGGGAAAGGAGCGAGGTAACGACTAGTCGCGTTACGACCCGTCGCGTCCGTTCCGCGCGCGTCGACGGGACGCGCCGCGGCGATCGCCAGAGAATGTGGGGGAAATCCAACAGGTGAGGGCAACAGACGTGCGTCGATTTGACGGCACTGTTGGCCATAGTTATTATTACTACTGCTCTCGTGGGCGCGGCTCATCGAAATCTCGCTTCGGTGGCGCGCCGCCCGGCAGCGCCGGACGTGGGGTGAGGCCTACCAGCCTCACCCCTGATCCTTTTGGCGCTGGCCCGTGTTGCGCGCCCGTCAAGTCACTCGGGTCATGTCTTCGTCACCTCGATGTGTGTCATCCGTCACGACCAATAGTCTACGGTCATTCGCTGGTCATCTGCAAGTATTCTCGGAATACTGATAGCATTTCCGGGTGCAACCAAACTGCCAAACTTCTTTGTGGTAGTCTTTCCTGCGAAATAACGACAGCTATACGTCTTTTATCCCGCGGCGGAGGAGGTTCAGATCGTGGCGAAGCACGCGAAAGAGCCGAAGAGTCGGCAAGATGACCGACTCGTTGCTGAGGAGCTTGATCGTCTGCGGGAAGAGGTAGTTCGACCGAGGTCGCGTACTGATGCGGGAGCGGTCAAGGAACAGATACTCACGTTGCTGGCGGAGGCTGCACGGACCGGTGTCCGGAAAGTTGCGCCGAAGGACCTTCTCGCATCGCTAACGGCCCGTTTCGCGTACACACCACGTCCGGGCGCGAACGCGGAAATGATCGTTCGCAAGGCGCTCTACGACATCGCGCGCCAAGCGCGCGATTGGTACGAGGCGAAGCCCGATCATCCGATTTTTGTGCTCGTGACGTCCAGCGGGAAAATCGAGGTGTTCGAGTCGGCGCTTCCCGCGAAATACGATGCCTCCGAAACCGCTTCCGCACTTCACCAAGCGCTTCTCGAGCTACCGAATCTCATCCGCGCGAGGACCGCGGCACCAGCGAGAAACATCTCGACCGTGCCATCTTCTGTCGCTCTCGCGCAGTTCGCGAAACGTTTTCCCGAACTCGCGCCGAAGATACCTCCCGAATATGCATCAGCGTACGAGGATGTCCTCTACGCATGCACGTGTTACGGCATCGAAATGGCCGTCCGCGCCGTGCGCCCAGACGCCGAGATAATTGCGGTTGAGCATCATCCGACGCATCGGATAGGTGCATGGGATGAGCCGCTGCTGTGGCTCGACACGGCGTACCGTCATCATCGACTCCGAAACGGATCGATCATCCGTCTTGTCGTGATGGATGACGAAGAGTCCTTCTCTCTCGCCACTGACGACGAAAAATGGACCAACTGGAAAGCCCACATTCAACGTCGTCTTTTTACCGACAAAGTGCGAATACTGATCGACCCCACTCCGACTTGGCGAAACACTATTGCGCGCGATCTCTTGATCTTGCCTGACCTGTTCGTCATCGAGTTCTGCGGCGGCGAGGGCTTTCCCTTCGTCATGTATGCACGTCAAGGAACCGACGCAGCTCGAATTTCCAGCGTCGCTAAGGAAATTGCGCATCTTGGCGAGACCGATCGCATCGCATCGATCGATGACCCTGACGACCACTCCAGATTCGCCGACATTCGCAAGCGGTTGGAACGCGCTGCAGCAGCGCTCTTGCCTCGAGCCGCCGGCAAATGAGAAGTAAATGGATCGGCGAGCCATACTGCAGCCGCAGCTCGGGCCCTATCATTCGGCGCTCCTGCACATCGTCCGGTCCGCCGGTAGCCATGTTGTCGACGGCGATGGTCGCGATCTGCTCGACCTCAACGGTGGCTACTGGAACGTTGCTCTCGGTTACGGCGCGTCCGGCCTGATCGAAGCGGCGTCCGAGGCCTTTCGGAGATTGAGCTTCGCGCATTTGTATCGCCGCACGCATGAACCTGCGGTACATCTTGCGCGACTCCTGCACTCGCTCTCGGCTCCCGGCACCTGCGAAAAGGTACTCTACAGCAACGATGGGACTGGAGCCGCTGAGACCGCCCTGCGCCTCGTTCTTCGATGGTCTGAGTATCGTAGTCTTTCCGACCCAGTGATCGTGGTGTTGAAGGGTGCTTACCACGGTGATTCGCTTGTAGTGCGCGAAATTGGTGATTACCCAACCGGCGAACGTCACGTGACGATACCGGGTGTTCGTATCGAGCGCGTGTTCGCGCCTGATGCAGGCGCGCGCACTGGTGCTGTGAAGCAGGCCGTCGCGAAGCTGCGGACGGTCGTCGAGACCGAGTCCGTCGCGGCGATCTTTGCCGAAATCATTCAAGGGGTAGCGGGCGTCCGCGTGATTCATCCGGCGTTCCTTCGTGAGATGAACCGGATCAGTACAACCTCTGACGCCCTATTCGTGCTTGACGAAATTGCGACTGGTATCGGACGGACCGGCCGGATGTTTGCCAGCGAACACTACGACCTGACTCCCGATATCACGCTCATTGGCAAGGGAATCACGGGCGGTTTTTTTCCTCTCGGTGTCACGCTCGCGGGAAAACGGGTGCGCCCAATTCTGCGGACCGAGTTTCAGCACGGTCACACTACGTCGGGTCATCCCGTTGGTTGCGCGATCGCGATCAAGGTGCTCACTTGTCTGGCTGAGCGTGGCACACTGCAAGCTGTCCATACGCTTGGGTCTTGGGCTCAAAGCGAGTTGCGCCGACACCTCAAAGGAATCGCGACGATTAGCGGTCTCGGCCTGTTGATTGGCCTCAATGTGTCTTCGACGCGCCATGCGTCACGCATTCGGAGCGCGCTCCAAGAGGCCAATATTCTGATCGGTCAGGAGGCGTCCGTTCTCACAATCGTGCCTCCTTTGAATATCGAGGCGAATGAGTTCCGGCAGGCGATCACGCAGGTGATCGACGTGATGCGTCGGCTGTCCGTTTGAACGTGCGATCAATCGTTCGTGATCAGATGTCGCAGAAGGTAGTGACAATCGATGACGCAACCGCAAAATGCGCGGAGACGATCGGCCGCAAGCACCCTGGAGTCTCCGATTACCAGCTCGGCGATCGCCCCTAGGTACCGATCATCGTTCCACACGACATCACACGCGTTGAGAAAGTGAGAGAGTGCAGCCGGTATCGATCGATTCCCAACGATCCGATGAATTTCGCGAACGAGTAACTCAACGTTCGCGCGGTCTCCAAACTCGGCTGCTCGGCAAGCGTCGATCGCGAGGTGTGCCAAGCCCTCGTCGATCCATTCGAGAACGCAAACGTCGACGCGCCGCAGTCGTCGCTGAAACTCCGCAAGCGTACGAAAGAAGTCACCGAGTTGGTCCTCAGCTGGTGGCGGTAGCGCCCCGTCGAACCGCAAAGTACGACCGTCGTCGAGAAACTGCATGATCAGAAACGCGAGGCCAGCGAGATTGCGGCAGGCGCTGACCGTGTCCTCGACGTACCCCACGCATCCGAACGCAGACCCGCGCGCGTAAAACGCCTCGCAGAACTCTTCGACCGCCCGCAGCATCGAGTCCGCAATCCTGCCACCGTCCCACGAGCTCGGATCGTGGTCGGATCCACCCGACCGGTTCACGCCGTACCTCCATTTTTCGGGATCGGGAGGTATGGTACAGAAAAAGGCGCTCAATCGCGAAGCGTAAGCACGTGAGACGCACCGCGCGCGTCATCGCGCCGAATCTAATTCGCGAATCGCTTCGCCTGATTCAGCAGCTCGCGCGAGTTGACGTTTTTGGGTAAAAGCATCAACTCGCGTTATTTGCAGCAATCTCGTCAGAGAGAAGCAGCTCTTCATACTTTGCCTCCCGGCGTTTGTTCGTGACCGTGGCATAGACCATCGTCGAGGCGATATCGCGGTGACCGAGCCAGTCCTGCACGTCGGCGGCATCCCATCCGGCGTTCATGAGGTGGACGGCGATCGAATGCCGCAGGATGTGCGGATGGCGGCGGTCAGCGGGGATGCCCGCCTCCGCCGCATACTTCCGAAACAATCCGTAGATCGTCGACGGCGAAATCGGCCAGATGTCGCTCTGGCGGCTCCCGAAGAGATACGGGTGCCAGTCGCCGCGGAGCTCGGCGAGATACGTCCAGAGAAGCCGGCGTGTGGTCGGATGGATTGGGTACTCGCCAGGAACGCCACCCTTCACGCGCGTGATCCAGATCCGGCCGTCGGAAAGGTGCTCCCGCTTGATCTGCGCGGCTTCGAGTCGTCGCAGGCCGTGCCGATAGACCATGTCGAAGAGCAGCCTGTCCCGCGCGTTAATCCGCGGAATCGCGGCAAAGAAGGTCTCCACCTCGCTCTTTCTGAGATAGCCGAGCTGGCGTGTCGGAACAGCCTCAACGAGGTGCATTTCTGACGTTTTCCCCTTGTGCGGAGCCATCTTCACGCTTTTACCCATTTCCATGAACTGAGGGTCGAACGCTCGAGCGACGGTTCCACGGTAGAACGCGCAGCGGAAGGCCTGATGAAGGGCAAACGGCTGTGGATGGTCACGGTGCTCGTCGGCATCCTCTTCGCTGCCTCCCCTGCGCTTGCACAGCGCATACAACCGACGGACGTGACCGACGGCCGATGTGTCGTACCCGTACCGCTCTGGTATGGACCGGGACACACGGGAGGCGAGTTCGCCAACTCAAAGTTCTGCGCCAGTCGTGATGGCGCGATCTACGATCTCGCGTCTTCGCTCGACGTTGCGGGCACTCTCTTCGCGACCGAGATGGTGGTCGACGGTCGATTCACCGCTGGCGATCCGCGCGAGGGCATCGGGATGACGCTCACCGAGTCCGCCCTTCTAGTCCAAGGACAACTCGGGGTCCGGGCAAAGGGCACATTGTTTTTCGCTGACGTGGTGGTGGGATCCTCGGGCCAAGTCATGACCAGCGGCTCGGGAGAGACCGCGTCGAATGGCGTCGCTGTCATCCTGTTTGACCTGGCGTTCATCCGGATCGTGAACCGGTCGGCGAATTACCTGGTCGTGGTGGGAGCGGCCGGGCCGGAGGCGGTGTATTGGGATGACGCGTCGAGCACGCCCACCTCTTTCGTGGTTCGGAGCATCTCCGGCAAACGAGCCCGCTTCACCTACATCGTCGTAGCTGCGGCGGCGACGCCCGCGCAGACGCCATTGCTGCGCGAGGATCGTCCGACTTTGGAAATCGCACCGCTCTCGCGGTGACGTTTCCGAGAAGCGATCCGCCTTTGGCGCAAACCGCGCCCGCGTCGAACCACCAGCGGCGTCAGAAGCATCCGTGATCTTCCGCCAACGCGACTGCGAGTCCACGGTCATGGACAGGATCACGTGGTTCGCACACATCGAGAAGCGAATACGACGCCTGGTGGTAGTCGCTCGGAGTAAAAAAGACGCCGGAACACGCGCCGTGGCGGAGAACAGAATCGTTTGCTCCTATCCATATGAAGCGGTATGGCAAGACGGCGGAAAGTTTCCTGATAAGATTGACCGCGCGAGCGGCATTTTTGACGAGGACGATCACTCTGAAATCGTCAAAGTTCCAGTCCTTCGCCACTTGGTCCGAAGTCAGATCATCGTAAGCGCGAAGCTTTTGGACAAGCGCCGAGTTCTCGTTGCGGCGGTAGTGGCCCTGCCGCGACGTTTCGACCTCAAGAAAAAACCAATGCTTCGCTCTTTCGCTGCCGGGGTGGAGCGCGAAGAAGGCGTCCGGATTGAGGCCGCCACGCCTAAGGTCCACCTGCCGCCAAAACAATTGAACGCCAAACTTGCCGACAGCACGCTTCAGCGCAAGGTGAAACTCGGTGATCGCAATGTCGTGGTTCAGAGAATGCGGGGAGCGCTTGCCATAGCGGTAATAGATTGATTCAGAGTGGTTGAACCCCGACCGACTATTTGGAAGGCGTTCATGAACCTCTTCATGCGTAAGAAGCCCTACACCTTCCGCAAGCTGCAGGCAACGGCGAATGCCGCGCTCCCATGTCTCGTTGGTTGCGCTGCCCTCATTCGGCAAAAGTTCGTAGAAGTGTTTCGTGCGCAGATATGTGTATTCGTCGAGAAGGCCAAGGACCCGCGTGCGCTGCCGCGTAAGCACCGCGTGATCAGGTTTCGCTGCGCGTCGCATACCGGTCACATCCCGAACCTGTGCACACATACCAACGGTCACCGCAAGAAGCCTAACCGACCGCGGAGCAGATCACGAAACCAAGCAGCGCTTATGGCAGCTTCGGTGAATCGCTGCAATTAATAGGGAAAGACTAATGACGCCGCCCGGAAGGTCGCGCTTCGCCTGGTCGCGATTCGTCAGGGGGCAGATTGGGAAAGATGGCTTGCGTGCGCTTTATGATCTCGGCCGTGTTATCGGCTGAGAAAACAGGGACGTCGAACAACCTGACCCTTCTTGTCTCCGAGGGCTTGCCCGGCCTGAAAATCGCTTCATACTCGTTTAGATTCATCAGATCTTGGGCGGAATAGTCGCCTATGCTTCCGCCAAGCCGGCGCGCGTCTTCGTCCTGAAGACGGAAGTACACACGACTCTCCGCGATACGCACGGCGTCACGTGTCTCCGGCGAGAGTTGATCGAGAAACTGATTGGCGAGCGTGAGGCGAAGGCCATACTTCCTCGCGCCCGCGATAATCTCGTGAAAGGCCGATGATCCGAACGTCTGAAACTCGTCAACGTAGAGATAGAGCGGCGTACGCTGCGGTTCCGGAAGCGCTCCCTGGCGTAATGCCGCAAGATGGATCTGCATCACGAGAAGCGAACCGATGATCTCCTTCGTCTCCCCGCGAAGGTGCGCTGCTGACAAATTGCAGATAAGGATCTGCCGCCTGCGGATGACTTCGTAGAAACTGAACCTCGACGTGCCGCCGGCCATCTTGCGAAGGGCAGTATTTCCCTGAAACCGCTGAAGCCTGGAGAGAATCGGGCTCGCGGTGACGGGCTGCGGATACGTCGGGTACGTGGAAAGCCAGAAATGCTTCAGATCCCTGTCCACCTCATCGGCAACCTCAAACGCGCGAACCAACGAATCGCGATAGGAATCGTCGGTGAGGAGCCGGTAGAGGTCCAGGAACGTTGCGCCGGGAGTGCGGAGGAGGAGTTGAAACGAGCGTCGAAGGACGGCGTCCATCCTTTCGCCATCGCCCTTCGTGAGACGTTTGAACATCGCGAAGAGGTCGTCCGACAGCACCTCCCGTTCGAGGTCGGATGTACTTCGGAAGAAATCCATCGCGATAGGCGAACGAATCGGGTCGAAGTAGATCGCCGCGCCAATCCTCGCTTTCGGCACATATCGCGCAGCAGCCTCCGCGAGATCTCCATGCGGATCGATAACGCACACGCCTTTGCCGGCCTCCATGTCCTGTCGGATCATGTTCAGCATGAGTGTTGTCTTTCCCTTCCCGGGTTGACCGAGAATGTAGACCGTCTGTCGGCGGCGATACGGAATAGACACACTCTGCTCCGCCTCGGGTTCCGGGTATTCGTAATAGGGCGTATTTGGCGGAACCTCCGGTAACGGAGGCGGAACGGTCATGCCGATCAGCACCCCTTCTTCCGGGGGCGGCGCAGGCGCAGAATCGGGGACTTTTGGTCTCCGGTCCTCGTACTTAACGTGCAGGATATCGATCGGGTGCCGATCAGCGACAGCCCACACGCTTTTTTCTGCAAATGAGAATGGCCTGACTTTGGGATACTTCAGCTTCTTTCCTGTGTCCCAATCTTCCGAACCAGCCTCTTGGCGGTAGCCCGCGATGCGTTCGAACGCCTCACGGATCCCATCAGGGGTATCGCCCCACCGCCAACAATCGAGATCCGGATTGATCACCGGACACGAAAACGATTGGCGCATCCGTTTCAGGTTGTATTTCCACGTTATGGTCGCCTCGGGACCGAGATCAGAGGCGATGTAATTTGAACGGATCTTGTCGATGAAGTAGTACCTCGAACCATCGGAACAAGTTCCATCATCGGCGGCGGAAGGGACATGGAAGAGATAGAGCTTGTGGTTTGACGTACTTGTGTTCCAACCCGGATCGGGATCGCGCGTCTGAAAAACATTTGGCGGGTATCCGTCGTACTTGTGAGCCTCCTCCCATTTCTGTCGCTTTTGCTGTCGCGCGCGAGCCATGCGGCGCGCGAATAGGAAGATTCCGATGCAGCCGGCGATGCCATACATTACAAGGAAAAAGCCGACGAAGAGTTCCGTTTCATCGAGAAACGCGGCCTCCAGAACGGCGCGCCGAGCGGCGAAAGGGCTGAAGACAGGGAGCCGAAACCAGAACATGTTGGGAAAGGAAAGTGAGAGAAGAGCGTGCGTGACTAACCCGCCGCAGGGAAAGTGGTCAGCGGCCCGCCCAAGAACCGCGAAACTGCAACGGGTTAGTACTTGCATGACAGTAGCTTAGATGCGTGCGTCGAGTGGCCGAATCGCACGCTGGGACATGTACCCGCGAGGGTACTTACGCTGGTACAACTACCGTCATCCGGTGCTGGACACGTTGAGCTACCTTGCCGGGAATGCGGATGTTCCGGTACACGCGGCGGCCCGAACGCTGGATCTTGAAGATCAGCACGCCCGGTTCCTCCTCGAATAATCGCCGGATAGACTCATCTGACACGTTCCAGAGATAGGCAAGCTCTTTTACGGTGTAACAGTAGTTCGGATCGAGATTGGTTTCTGTCGCCATCCTAAGCCTCCCTTTCGGGCTAGCTCAGGCTTCCCTCACGTTCCCGATCCTGCGAGGTAGCACAGCCACCTGTGCGTAAAGAAGTATACGACCAGTTGCGCTGCACGTGAGAGACGCGAGTTTTGAGAGAATCCTGCGATTGTGGAGACTTGAGCACTCTGACCGAACGCTGGTCAACTCTCTTGGTGTCATCAAGTTGACACCATTGGCGCAGGAGGTAATCTTCAGGTAACCATCCCACCACCATGGGCAAGGAACAGCCCGAAAACTACGAGCCGTCGGCCGAAGATCTCCGCAAGGTCGACGACTTAATAAAGAGACTTGCCGACGGCACCATGTTTGAGGCTGGCGAGACCTTAGACCCGGAGGAGATTCGCCGCCAGTTTATGTCGCAAGAAATCAGCCGTCGCCGCTTCGCGATCGAGGAGGAGATCTTCCAAGCGAGCGATCTCGTGGAAGCCTCGCCGGATTTGCCGTACCGGGATGCCGTGAGACACCTTCTGAGCGCTACCGCCAATCTTCTCGATCCACTACGACCGAGCGAAGAGCGACGGATCATGTATGTGGTGAACGCATGCCGACAGGCGCTACGAGAACTCCTGCCGGACAATGAGGAGTATAAAAATTGGTAGGCGGCAGCGTGTGAAATCGCTGAGCCGCACGACACTCGTCACGCAGCCCACTCTTCGGAGACGGTGGCGCCGATTTCCGAGATGAGATTCCAGAGGGCTCAGCCATCTTATGTGTGCGCCAAAAACCGGCCTCCCCACGGCGAAGGAAACCGGAGGCGTCTTCGAGCGATGGTACTCATTCTGCTGCTCGGGTCTCCGCATCCGCGACGCAGCGACGCTTCGGCGGGAGCGGGGTTGGATCGTGCTTGGCCTACAACGGTCACTCGTTCCTGCGAGACGCCCCGCAGTATTCATGCGTAACTGATCGTGCGGCCACGGCTCGTTCGCTTGGTGCTTTGGCATTCCTCACCTCCGCCGAGGGGAGGAGCGAAAGCGAAGTCGACGGAGATCCTCAGTTGCGTCATGTCGGCGATTGACTGACCGCGAAGAAGATCCAGGATACGGCGACGTCATCGTCTACCCGAACAGTCGTTCTGGCCGTCTCTCCGCGTGTGTAATACGTGTGTCCACCCGGAATTTCAGGTAGTTCGAGGGGTTATAGCGCGTGAGTGTTTTCAGTAAGTTACTGAAACCAAAGCACATCAGGCGGGTTCAACTCCCGCCGCCTCCACCAACGAACGTCCACCTTCGGGTGGCCTGCGGTCATCTGAGGGTCTGGTACTTCGTGCGTGTCAGGCTTCGCCGAAGCGTGCCGACCGTTATTGACGGTAGGGCTTCGTAGCTCTGCGTCACTCCCATTAGTGAATGCATCCTCATTAATCGGCCAGGGTGTCGAGAGCCTCTTCGCCACATCGCAAAGGCATTGCGGAAGCGAGCGAGGCCGTCACTCGCATCATCGGTCCTAATGGATGCGAGGGTACGCACGTGAGCCGACGGAGTATCGGAATCACTGCAGCGTTTGTCATCCTGGGCGTGGTCGGAGGTGTCGTCTTTCTCGTGCCGCCAGCACCGGCACCAGTTCCGAAGCCGCCCGATCAAACGCATCAAACGCATGACGACCGGCAGGAACCAAAGGCAAAGCCGCAACCGCAAGAACGCGCCACGGAAGCGGCGGCCTGCGGTGAGAGCGCCATTCAACTCCTGTCGGCGGGCGCGGTTGAAACGCCCGACTCCGCCCTGGAGAAACGCTGGGTGCGGTATCTCACCACCATCCAGGCACAAGGCGATGTTGCCAACTGGTCCGACATGCCGTGCAAACTGTACGTGCAGAACCATGTACACGACGCCGGCGAGGCGGCTGCCATCAACCTGGCGTCCATCCAGGTCTCCGGCCAGGATCTGAACTTTGTGACTCTCACCGTCACTCCGGCCATTGAAGGTGGAGGGACGATCGTCCTTCCGGCCGGCACGCTGTTTACCGCCGGGTCGACTGCGACCCAGAACATGATCCTGGCCGACACGGCCGCAATCTCCTGGTTCGCCCCCTCCAACCCGATCCGCGGGGACTCGCCGCAGGCGATCGTCCGGAATTTGTCCTCCTACTGTATTAATCGCTGGCGCGAGGTTCCCGGCGCCGACGCCTCGTTCCAGGTCACGTACAGCGCACAGAACGACCCGCTCGGCAAGCTGGCGAAGTGTCTCGAACGCGATGCGCACTCCGACCATCGGGCCAAACAAGTGGCCATTTGGCTGGTTTCGGACAACCTGCTGGAGATGACGGAGGCGGAGCTCGCCGAGCGACTCCGCAAGGAGATCCGGGACCACAACTCATGGAGCTTGCGCTTCTTTCAAGAGGCGATCAGGCCCGACTATCCGGACGCGAGCGACGAAGAGCTCACCCGGTTGATCCAGGAGGCCTTTCGGAGCCAACCCAACCTCACCCCGGTGGGAGTCCTGGAAGTGGTCAGCCACCTGCCGGAGGAAGAGGCAAAGGAGAGACTGGATAAGTTCTCGGATACGGACATCGAGAGGTGGATCGCCGAGGACGCGGAAGGCGGCGTGCAGGAGTTTGTGAAGGACGGCGGGCCGTTGCTGCAGGGTTGTGGTTACGACATTTCGAGTTATGCGTTGTTCGGGAAACCGTGAGGCAACCAATGGCCATGTGCAACCGTGCAATCTCGTGGACGACGCGTTTCCTGACCGTGTTGCTCACCGCAGCCTCGCTTTTCGGCCCATGCCTCGTCGCACCAGTCGCGGCCGCGGACGATGTCAAGTGCTATCCCGGCGATACCCTGATTGCAATGGATGCCGACAGCATCTGGTGCCGGCATGATGCCGACTGGAACGGCTCGAAGGGGCAACAGCTCGCCTCGAGGTTTTGCTCCATCAAGAAGAAGGTCGCAGCCGACGAGGAGGCCATCCGGCAACTCGGTTTTGCGGCCGACGCCGAGCAGTTTGGCATGTTCGAAACGATCGCGACGAAACAGCGCCAGGCGTTAATCAGTAAGGTCGAGTGTGCTCTGTTCGATCAGAGTCTGAAGGGGGCCGATGCCCTCGCCAGAAGCGCCAGGTCATTGAATCCCTGGAACGTGAACAAGGCCGTCAAACTGCTCGAGGGAAAGCCTTATGGCAGCTCCCTATGGGCGGCGGCACTGAGGAAGATCGCCAGGGTCAAAGGAAAGCCGGAGATGGCGGCTGCCTTTCACGACTTCGCGGAGATCGCGGAGAAGGCACGCGGAGCCTACGAAACGCAAGAGGCGATGAGCGACGACCCCGACAGCGCCCAGCTTCAGCTCCTGGTGGGAGTGCTGAAAGCGCTGCAAGGGAACTACGAAGCAGGACTGGTCGTGACCGGTGTGGAGTTCAGCGAAAGCATCGCCTACCTCGTCTACGTCAGCGGGCGAGTCGACGATCTCGCACAGGCCACCGATGAAAAACTCGTCCGTCTTCCGGGACTCACCAAACGGTTGAAGCGCGACGTCGATTCTTTGTTGACCATCCGCAGCGATTGGAGAAACGAAATGGATATCAAGGTAGACCCACAATGCACCGCGGCACCATGAAGAAGCGCCTGATTGGGCTCGTGATCCCGGCCCTGGCCGCCCTGCTTCCTGCCGGCGGCGTCGCCGCTGCGGGTCCGGAACAGGGAGCTCCGTGCGAGAAGCCGCCTCCGTGCGTCTACACGCTTTCGAGGCATTCGCCTGACCCACCAAAGACTCCGCCGCCGGATGCTCCGCCGCCGGCCGCGCACGAGGAACAGCCTGCGCCTGAGACACCGAAGGTTCCGCCGGAGTCGCCCGAACCCGAAAAACATCCGGCGCCTGAGCCGCCGCCGCTTCCGCCGTCCGCGATTCCGCAGCAGCCGCCGTCGCCGGAGCCACCATCCGGGACCAAAGAACCAACGCAGCCAGCCGAAATTGCGAGGACCGGACCATCCACGCTTGCCGGTCGGGCTCTGGCCCGGAAGTACGGAGAACGGTTCGAGAAGCTGCTGGAGCCTCTCAATGCCTGGGTACAGTCACCCGAAGGCGACCATGGAATGAGCTCGCCATCGGCGAGCTGGAGATTCGACGGCGCGCCGCTTGGCACGGGGATCGACGACGTCCTCGCACCCGGAGCGAACACGCCCTACTTCCATGGCGGCACAACCTCGATCAGTGAGCCCTCGATGGGCACAGTTTACGTGCCGATTAGCGTTTCGGGAGCGCGCGAAATCAGCGCCATCGGAAGCATCCCTGGCGGAATCGTGCTGGAGGGAGCCGCCGCCGGGCTCGGCCCGATCGGCAGCCTTACCTACGACGCGAAATTCAACGCGTTCGTGCTGGATGACCGGGCCGTCTACTTCGTCAAGGTCCCACCGCGGACGATCGCCGTGATGTGTCGGGCCATCGCTGCGGACGACCGGATCGGGGTGTCGCTGGGCGACATTCATATCGTGTACGGGAAGCTCCCTCCCGACTCCGACATCGCCCTCGACCTGCTGCTCGCAGACAAATTCCTCGGCGACATTGCGTTCGCGGGGAAGGACTGGACGGCAGGATACAGGTTCGCCAAGGGCTACGAGCCCAGGAGAAGCCAGGTTGGATTCAGGGGCGCCGCGTTTTTCCGTTTCAGCGGCTTCAAGTTCGCGATCGTCGGAGAAGAGATTCGCCTCGTCGACGAGAGCTTCAATGACAGCCTGATACCGATCCTGGAGACAAAGGCGCAGGATGGCGGGGCGCTGGCCGACGAGGAGGCGATCGAGCAAGGATCGTTGCCGCCTGAGTATGTGATGAACCTGAGACACATCGCTGACAACATGAAGTATTACCGGCACGAGCGCATCATCGACGAGGTCTTCTCATACGGCGAGGTGGCGGCATTCCTCCGAGGTCTCAAGGAAGCGGGAGTGGACCTCAATGAAGTTGCTGCCGGAATCGACCGCGAATTCGAAGACGAGTAGACGCTCAGGAGAGCAACTCACGGGGGAGCTTGCGGCGCTCTTGGCGTCGTGTTCCTTCGCTGCGCTGGCGGCGGTCCGACTTATCGCACCGCGCTGGAGGAAGCGCTCGGCGCGAAGTTCTGATCATCCCGCATCAGCGAACTTTCTCTCTTCGTCCGTCAATGACAACAGGTCCTTTGTACTGGTGGAAAAAAGGAGAAACCGCGATGAAGAAAAGGGCGTTGATCGTCGGCATCTCGAACTACGGCGGACGAGTGGTGGGTCTCGATTCGCCGGACCGGGAGATCCTGGAGTGGCGAGATCTCCTGGTCGACACGTACGGCTTTCCCAGTCACTGCGTCCGCCTGCTGGCGAACGAGCGCGCGCGTAAAGCGGAGCTCAAGATTCGTCTCGAATGGCTGCTCGGCGATGCGCAGCCGGGCGACCAACTGGTGTTCATCTACTGCGGTCATGGCATCCGGCTGCCGGAACGGAACAAAAATGGGGAGCTCCTCGACCACATGGACGAAGCACTGCTCTGCTTCCCGCTTCCGGACGAGGATCTGGCCAGCGTCGCGTTCTATGACGACGACCTGTTCGACCTGCTCGCCGGGCGGGAACTGCCGCTTGACGCGAAGGTCACGTTCATCCTCGACTGCTGTTTCGGCGGCGGCTTCACTCTCCACGACTTGCCGCGGCGTCCGCGACCGATGACGGTCGACCTGCCGCGCGACCTGGAGCACCGCCTCTGCCACCGCAAGGAACAGCCGGACCTTCACTACACCGACACCGCGGTGCCGGTGCTGGTGAGCGCCGCGGGTGAATTGAACCTGGCGGTGGAGATCGAGATCGACGGCGTCAAGCGGTCGAACTTCAGCTATCACGCGATCGAAGCGCTACGGAAGGAGCCCGATCTCAGCTACTCCGAGCTCCTCGGCACGATTCGCGAACCGATCGAGGCGGTCTATCCGCAGTATCCCACCGTGAAGGGAAATGCGAGCCGCCGCAACAGCACGTTCCTGACCTGAGGAGAAGCCATGAGCACACTGACAGTACGCTTCGCCGGCATCTGCTGCTTCATGAGTCCGCGCCCGAAGAAGCGCGACAATTTCGAGAAGCGCGTCCTGCTGCCCGTCGACAAGCGTTCGCGGGATGCGAACCGCAACGACGGCCAGCACATCGCCTATATCGAATTCGACATACTCGACCACGCGACCGTGAGCGGCCGCTTCGCCGGCCAGTTCACGTACGCGCGCGACCTGGTGTCGTACCGCCGCTATCAACTCTCCGGCGACCGCGTCACGATCGCCAACGCGGATGCGTCCAAACGAAAAAAACTGAACGTCCTGAGCACTTATGACGAGCGCGTCCCCTCGATCACCGCCGTCACACAGGGCAAGCTCAGATACGCCGAAGACAGGTTCTACTCCGATCACCCGGCCTCAAATGACGTGGCGGCGATCTTCGACATGCAGTTCGGCGATCTGCATGCCGGCCCGGTCAGTCTGGCGCCGACGCGATTTTCCGATCCGACCGACTTCAAGCCGGCGCGCCGCCTCGCCCAGTGGGTCGAGTTGCAGGTGCCGATCAAAAAAGGCGAGAAGCCACGCATCGTGATCGAGAGCTTCAACGGCAACGGCTTCGGCAAGCGAACCATCGAGCTGGCGGAGACGACTGACCACATCACGATCGGCAACCAGTTGAAGGAAGACATCGAAATGGGCCCCACAGCCTTCAATCCCAATCTTCCTCCGTCACCGGAGAACTTCCGCGCGCACTTCGGGATGGTTTATGACCTGTTTAAAAAGGTGCCCCGCAATGCGTCGCGTCCCGAGAACGGCATGACCATCCGCAACGGCTGCGTCGGCTCGCAGATCCCATGACCCCTTCACGCCGGATCGGGGCTACGATGATGAGCACTCGTACAGGAGAGACTCGTGATCGCCCACCGATCCGGCGCGAAGCGCATCTTGCGGTTCGTCGTGCTGGCTGTCGCCGTTTCCGGCGCGGCATGGTTTTTCCTCCGCCAACCGTCGTCTGAAACGCGGCTCCAGCGCCTGCTCGAGGCTGCCCGACGCCCCGACCACGTCCGTCCTCTGCTCGCGCACGCACCGCACGAATCGCGCGTCGCGGCGATGGGTGTTTTCGCGCAGGCCGCAGGTACGGACCCGCAGGCGGCGATGCTGCACGCGGATGGCGTGGCGTCTTTCGTGGCGGGCAATGACGGCAGGGCACTCCGCTACTTTCGCCTGGCCCTCGACCGCGAGCCGCGAGCCGCATGGTGGAACGATGTCGCCGCGGCGGAGCTCGGAATCGCCGATCGCACGAAAGACGCGGAGCGCTACGTCACCGCGCTCGAAGCGTCCGACAAAGCGCTGGCACTCGACCCGGAACTGACCGAAGCGCATTTCAATCGCGCCCTGATCGTCGAACGACTCGGATTCGAGCGCGCCTCGATCCCGATCTGGAAAGAGTTCGTACGACTCGATCCCGGCGCGCCATGGGCGAAGGTCGCTCGGCGCCACATCTCGCGGCTCACATCGAAACGGACCGCACGTGAGGAGTGGTCGGACGCGCTCGAACACATCGACAGCGTCACACCGGCGCAACTGCAAACTCTGATCGACACGTATCCGCAGGAGGCCCGGCTGTGGGGCGAGACGATGTTCCTCACCCGGTGGGCGAAGGACCGGAAGCCGATCGATCTCGACACGGCCCGTACCATCGGGGAGGCGCTTGCATCGCGATCGGGAGAGCGCTTCCTCGCCGCGGCCGTCCGCGCGACCGACAACCCGCGCTGCTCCGATACGCTCGCCGCCGCGTACACCACGTACATCAGCGGTCGTTACGAGTTTCAGGACCGCAGCTACGATGCGTCGACGCGTGATTTCGAGGCCGCTCGCGCGCAGTTCTCCGCATGCCGCAGCCCGATGACCGCGGCGTGCGATCTCTACCTGGCGATGACGGCCATCGAGACGAACCGCATCCGTGAGGCGCGCGCGTCACTGTCAGCGCTTCTCGACCGCGAGCGCGCCGCGAATGGACATCAGGCGCTCGTGGCACACATCGAATATCAGCTCGCGCTGTCGACCGCGATGCTCGGTGAGTTCGGCGACGCGCTGACGATCGCCACGCGATCGCGCGACTCGTTTCACCGCCTCGGCGAGCGTGGAAATGCCGGCACCTCCTCGATGCTCATCGGCGATCTGATGGCCATCCTCGGGCAGCCGCAGCCGGCGTGGCACCATCAGCTCGAGGCCGCCGCCGCGCTGTCGTTCGCCGGGCAACAGCAGCAACTGCAGGCGTGCGCCTCAGCCATGAACCAGATCGAGCTGCATCGCCATCGCTGGAGCGCGGCGCGGGCGATCTCCGGAATCGAGACCATCCTCGGCCGCGATCCGTTGTCCCTCGCCGACGCGCATCTGCGCAACGGCTTCGCCGCCGCCGAGGCGGGAGACGTGGTCGCGGCGCGACCGTTGCTGCAGAGGGCAAGGGTCACGGCGGCAAAGATCGCGGACGTCGAAACCCGGGACAAGCTGCTCTCCGATATCGCCGGCGTGGAAGGCCGCATGATCGCGACTTCCGATCCCGGAAGCGCCATCGCGAACCTCACCCCATCGATCGAGTTCCAGCAGCGGGCCGGCCGCGCATTTGCGCTTCCCGACCTCTACCTCTCGCGCGGCCGCGCGCATCTCGCGCTCGGCGCGCGCGCAGCCGCCCTGGCCGATTTCGAATCCGGCATCCGCGTTCTGGAAGCGCAGCGTAGCCGCATTCGCGACTACGAATTGAGGACCGGCGTGTTCGACGATGCGCGTGCGCTTTTCCCCGAGGCTGTCCGCGCCTCGCTGAGCGGCGAAGATGTCGCAGGGGCGTTCGCGTATCTCGAGCGCGGACGCGCGCGGGCGTTGCTTGACGAGCTCTCCGAAGACGCCGAGGTACCGCTCCTCTCTCCCATGAACATCGTGCAGCAGAACCTCGAGCCGGGGACGCTCCTCGTGTCGTACGCGCTGCTTGCGGACCGCGCCGCGATCTTCGTCGTCGATCGCGAGCACGCGAATGTGCGCTTCAGCAACGTCAAGGCCGATGACGTGGCGACGCAGGCGAAAGAGCTCGTGCAGGCGCTGCGCGAGCGAAACGACGTCGCCGCACTGCCGGCAAAGCTTTATGACGAATTGCTGCTGCCGATCGCTCCGGAGCTCGCCGCGGCCACGCGCGTGATCATCGTTCCCGACATGGCGCTCGAGCAGCTGCCGTTCGCCGCGCTGTTCGATCGCCGCGCCCGGACGTTTCTTGCTGACACGCACGAGGTCACGATCGAACCGAGCGCCGCGGTTTACGTCGCCTGCAAGCGGCGATCGGCGACGATCGGGCAGACATCGTCGATCGTTCTCTTCACCAATCCAACGACGTCGTCCCTTCCCGATCTGCCGGCTGCCGAACGCGAGGCAGCGCGGGTCGCGCAGCGATATCCGCGTTCGCTCGTGCGGACTCGGGATGCCGCAACAGCGGCGGACTTCCGCGATCAGGCCTCGCGCTACGGAATCGTCCAGTTCTCCGGCCACGCGGTATTCGATCGCGGCGAGCCGTGGAAGTCGGCGCTGATGTTCGACGCGCCGCTCACCGCGCGCGAGATCGGCGCACTCCACTTCTCGCGCACGCGTCTCGTGATCCTCGCCGCCTGCAGCACCCTCGCGTTCGACGCCGAACGGGTCGAAGGGACTTCTGCCATCGCGCGCTCGTTTCTCACCGCCGGCGTCCCGACCGTCATCGGATCTCTGTGGGATGTCGACGATGACGACGCGGCGGCGTTCAGCGTTCGACTGCACGAACGACTCGCGCGCGGCATCGCGCCGGCGGCGGCCTTACGCGATGTGCAGCGCGAATTCATTCGCGATCGGACACGGCATCACCCGGGCGCCTGGGCTGCGTTCACGGTGGTCGGTCAACCGTAAGCTCGCCGTCACTCCACCGCGACAACAACCTTCCCCCGCGCGTGCCCTTCCTGCATGTAGCGGAACGCGTCGTGAATTTCACTGAGCTGGTAACGCCGGTCGATCACCGGCGTGACCTTCCCGGCTTCCATCAGCCCGCTCAGGAGGTTCAGGTCGACTTGGCTCCGCTTCGCCATCATGATGCGCAGCTTGCGGCTGGAGAGGCGCGACCGGATCGGGATAGCGAGCAGGCGGCCGAGAAACGCGACCCACGAGCCCTGCGGGCCTCCGACGGCCACGTAGACGCCGTGCGGTTTCAGGGCGCGGCGGAACTCGGACAACGATCGATTGCCGACGATGTCGATGATCAGGTCGTACTGATCGCCGCTGCGGGTGAAGTCGTCGCGCGTGTAGTCGATGACGCGGTCCGCGCCGATCGAACGGACCATGTCGACGCTCTTCGGACTGCAGACGCCGGTCACCGCCGCGCCGAATGACTTCGCGATCTGCACGGCGATCGAACCGATGCCGCCGGCCGCGCCGTTGATCAGGACCTTCTGTCCGCTCTGAAGCCGTCCCGTGTCGCGCAGGGCCTGTAATGCCGTGTATCCCGTCATCGGTACGGCCGCGGCCTGCTCGAAGGTCATGTTGGCGGGCTTCATGGCGACCGCTGACTGCGGCGCGATCGCATACTCGGCAAATGCGCCGCGGCACGATCCGTACACGGCGTCGCCCGGCTTGAACTGCGTCACCGCGTTACCGACGGCTTCAATCGTGCCGGCGAAGTCGACGCCGGGCCGTTTGAACTTTTCTTTGCTCCGCATGAACACGAGGCGGATGATGGCCGGCTTTCCGACCATCAGGCGCCAGTCGAGCGGATTGACGGACGCGGCGCGGATCCGGATCAGGACTTCATCATCCGCGGGAACGGGCGTTTCGATCTCCTCGATCCGGAGGACCTCGACGGGTCCGTGATGACGATAGACGACGGCTTTCATGCGAATTGCTCGGCCTTTTGCGGTCCTACGCCGCCACTCTGGTCTCAACCACCTCGGCGATTCTGACGGTAACCACACGCTCCGCTCGCAAGCGCTTGCGCACCTTGACGCGATAAATCCAGAAGAGCATCGCGCCGATCAGCAGGACGTGCGGGACGTAGAGAACGTTCGAGTCATTCAGCCATTTGGGGAACAGCCTCGCCCGAGTGGGATAAAAGGAGAGCGTCGCGAACAGGAGCGCCAGTGACATGCGCCAGAGATGACGGGCAATGCGCTGCATGCCGGTGACACCTCCGCGCACGAGCAGGCGCACGTCCGATACAGCGCAGAGCAGGGCGACAGAAGCGAAGATGAAATAGGCCACGCGGGGGACGCCGTCCTTCGCTCCCCGCAGACCGAAAACGAAACCGGCCGCGCTGATCGACAACACGAACAGCAGTGCGCCGACGTCGAACAGGCCCGCCGTGCCGTCTCTGTGTTTCGCCGCATGCCACCCCGTCGAGACCAGATAGAACGTCAGCGTGGCGGCGACGACATTGATCATGATCGGATGAACGAACGCCCCGATCCAGGCGCCGGTGGCGGACATGACGAGCATCGACGCGAAGAACACCGTCCCGGCCGCGCCGTGCCAGCCCGACCCTTTGCGGAATGCGATCGCCAGGAAGCCCGAAAGCAGTCCGAGAACGGCGCCAACGATGTGAACCAGCAAAACCGGGGTGAGTTGCATGATCAGTTCTCCCGTTCAGTCACTGTGAAAATCAAAGCCTGGCCAGCATCGGACGCCACATGAACATCGTGATGCCGAAGATTCCGATGCTCATGAGCACCGTCAGTACGATCAGAGCGGCCGCGATCGCGAACCGCCGGCGCGGACCGGACGCGTGCAGATAAAGCTCGAGCATTGCGAGCGGCAGCAGGTAACAGGCAAATCCCCAGAACAGCGGGAACGGACCGCCCATCCCTTTCGAGATTCCGACCGGACCGCCATTGACGATGATCCAGGCGAACAATCCGACGCGGAAAAACCATTGTCCGTTCGCCACCAGGTACGCGCGTAATGCCCATTGGCGATGCGTGGAGGCGTCATGTCGAAGCGCAGTGCGCCAGGCGACGACGCAGCAGAAAATGATCAGCACCGCATTGAGCGTGATGCCGAGGGCCGTGCCGGTGTTCGCCCGCGTGTTGCGAACCCAGACCATGTAGAGGCCGGAGACGCTGACCGCCAACGCGGTCACGAAAAACAGCCGCCCGTTCCAGCGGTGCAGAAACATGGCGCGCGTTCTGATGCGCGGAATGAGCTGCAGCGCTCCGCCCAATGACGTAACCGCCGCAAGCATTACGTGCACGGCAAAGGCGAGATTTCCGGCGGTATCGCCGGCCACATACCCTTTCGGCAGAAACGAGTTCCGGCTCCAGGCCGCGAAGTTTCCCTGTAAGGTCGACGGACCATAGAAAACGGCGATGTAATAGAGAAACGCCCATTGTCCGGCGACGGCCGCGACGAACCAGAATCGCGCCGCGCCTTTGAGCGCACTGTCGGCGGCGGAACGCATATCGACGCGGAGAGGAAGCGCGACGGAGCTCATGCGTGCCTCCTTGTGGCGAGATATCCGATCAGCAGGCAGTGCAATCCGAAAAAGAGCAGGGAAATCGTGACGCCGCGCGCATACAGGCCGTGCGACACGAGCGCCACCGCGCGCAATTGCTCCGCGTTGAATAAATGCAGACGATAAGCCCCGGCGAAGAGCACGCGCGGCGCGAAGTAGATGAACGCGTTGACCGTCATGCTGGCGACGTAGACGAGCCTGAAGGACGCCGCCAGAAACGACAGCGATCCGCTGACCTGCTCGAAAAGGTCATAGAAGATGAACGCGACGGCCGTGTCGCACGTGAGGGTGATCAGTGTGAACGTGACCGTCGCCGCGCCTTCGCCGCGCACGAAAAACTGCGCCAGCATGACGGCGACGACGATCGAATACACCCCCGCCGCGACTCCGGCGCGCGTGCGTGGCGACGTCTCTGCAATCCGCTCCATCATCAAGGTTGCGGTCATGGTCGTGTCCTTATGGCTCGAATCAGATCGGTTCGCGGTTTCGGCGCAGCTTCACCGCGGCCGCGAGGCACATCGCGGCGAACAGGAGTCCGAGCCACAGACCCGGACAGATGAGGAACTTCAAGGGGTCGAGTTGTGAAAGGTTCGTGACCGGCCCTTTTCCCGCGTCGACCGTAAAGGCCTCCGTCATCGGGCCGGCAAACCTGTATCTCAGGAAGAGCAGGAACCAGCGGCTGCCGAAACCGACCTGCGTGACGATATAGAGCGCGAAGATCGGCACGATGGCCCATAGAAACGCGGCGCGCCGAGCCCAGGCGGAGATCAACAGCAGCCAGCCGTAAATCGGCATGAACCACAGCACATACACGGTCAGGCCGTACATCATTACGAACGTCATCTCGAACAACGGCAGCCGCGACCAGAGCAGCATCGGATTGAGGCCGCTTCCCATCAGAGCCATCGTGCTGATCACCAGAATCACGGCCTGCGTAATGAGAGCGAGGATGAAGGTGACGAGCGGCAGTACGACGGCCGGAACGGCCAGTTTGGAGAGCACGGTCGTCCGGTCCGAGACCGGCAGCGACTTCCAGAAGAGGACACTGCGATCGCGCCGCTCGCCGTACAGCGCGTCGAGGCAATAGAACATGCCGACGATGAACCCCGTGAACAGGATCATCGACGCCGCCATGCTGTACGGGATGGCGACGGTATGACGCTGCTTCACCAGGTCGAGGGCCTCCACGCCGCGCAGGTTCTTGACTACATGACCGATGCTGACCAGAAACCCGAACAGCACGAAGCCGGCGACGATCAGAGGAACGACATAGATCGAACGGTTTTCCCACAATTCACGCCGCACCGACCAGTACAGCGGACGGGTCGTCGTCATCGTCTCGTTCATCGCGCCGCTCCTGTCTGATTGCCCATCACAGCCACGAAAAGATCGGCGATACCCGGCGTGCGAACGTCTCCGAGTGCCGCGAGTTGCTGCCGGTCGCCGCGATTGAACAGCAGGATGCTGCGGCCGAAGACCTGGCGCTCGTTGATCGGCCCGAGCGCGCGCGCAGCCGCGACCTGGTCTGGCTGCACCATTACTTCGCAATAGCGCGACTCGAAGTCCTCCATGCTGCAATCGAGGACGATCCGTCCGCGGTCGATGAACATGAAGTCGGTGAGGACGTCCTGGATCTCTTCGACCTGGTGCGTCGTCACCACGATCGTGCGGCTGCGATCGAAGTAGTCGTTCAGCAGCGAGTCGTAGAACTGCTTGCGGTAGAGGATGTCGAGGCCGATGGTCGGCTCGTCGAGCACGAGCAGCTTCGCGTCGATGGCCATGATCAGCGCGAGGTGGAGCTGGGTCACCATCCCCTTCGACAACTCGCGCACCTTGCTGTTGCGCTTGATCGCGCTCTTCGCCAGGAACCCTTCCGCCTTCTTTCGGTCGAATCGCGGATGGACGCCGCCGACGTAATCGAGCACCTGCGCGACGCGGATCCAGCGCGGCAGGACGGCGACGTCGGCGATGAAGGAGACGTCGGCCATGAGGTGCTCGCGCTCGGTCCAGGGGTTGTGTCCGAGGACCTTCAGCTCTCCCTGGTATCGGGTGAGCCCGAGGATGGCGTTGAGCGCGGTGCTTTTGCCGGCGCCGTTCGGACCGATCAGTCCGAGGATGCGTCCCTCCTCGATGTTCAGATCGATGCCGTCCAGCGCGATGGTCGATCCGAAGGCCTTGCGCAGGCCGCGAGCTTCGATACATGCCATGGCTCAGCGCTCCTTTCCCTCGTCATCCGCTGACGATTTGCGTTCCGCGTCCAGCAGCTCCTCGGGCGTGAGCCCCAACCGCCGGATGGTTGCCTGGATCCTCGGCCACTGTTCGGCCAGGAACTTCTCGCGCTCGCCCTGAAGCAGCAGGTTGCGCGCGCCGGCATTGATGAACATGCCGCGACCTCGCTTCGTCTCGACGAGCTGCTCGTCGACCAGTTGTTGGTAGCCCTTCAGGACGGTGATCGGATTGACCCGGTACTCGGCGGCGACGTTCCGTACCGAGGGGAGCGGATCGCCTTCCTTGAGGACGCCGTCCAGGATCAGCGCCACGACGCGGTCGCGGAGCTGTCGGTAGATCGGCTGGCTGTCGTTCCATTCGCGGTCCATTTCGCTAGAGCTCAAATCTAGTGATGTAGTTAACTACAACACCTAATCACCATCAAGAGTTTTCTACGCGAAAGGGAGGGGGAGGTTTACTCCATCCGCACCAGACCGCGCCGCGTAGCCACCTTCAGCGCCTCTGTCCGGCTCGTAACACCAAGCTTTTCAAACAGATGGCCGAGGTGGGTCTTCACGGTGCGCTCGGAGATGCCGAGGGTGGAGGCGATCTCCTTGTTCGACTTGCCGTCCGCCATGAGGCGCAGCGTCGACAGCTCGCGCGGCGTCACCTGCACGCGCGCCAGCCCCTCGGCCAGCTTCGCGGCGGCGGCGGGGGCGAGGTAGGTCTTTCCCGCCAACACATCCCGAATGCAGGCGATCAGGGCGTCGGCAGTGATGTCCTTCAGCACGTACGCCTTCGCGCCCGCCTTGAGCGCGCGCGTGATGTCCTCGTCGGTGTCGTAGGTCGTCAGCACGATCACCTTCGCGGCCGGATCGAGCTCGCGGATCTGCCGCACCGCCTCGACGCCTTCCATCACCGGCATGCGCAGATCGAGCAGCGTGACGTCGGGATGATGCCTGGCGAACGCGTCGATCGCCTCCACGCCGTTCGACGCCTCGGCCACCACGCGCAGGTCGGCTTCGTGACTGATGATGTTGACGACGCCCGTGCGCACGAGCGCGTGATCGTCGACGACGAGGACACCGTGCGACGCGGTCATGGAGTGGGAATGCTGAACGCCGGCGGTTCCCACGCCAGCACCACTTCCGTGCCGGCGCGTGGCGCGGTGACGATGGTCAACGACCCTCCGATCCGCTCCGCGCGCTCCTGCATGCTGGTGAGGCCGAAGCCTGCGCCGAAGCGCTCTTTCGCGATGCCGCGGCCGTCGTCCGCGACGGAAAGTCTGAAGCCGACGGAGCGCGTCGACTCGGCATGCACGCGGATCGTCCGAGCGCGCGCGTGGCGCACGGCATTGGTAATCGCTTCCTGCGCGATGCCGATGATCTCGCGCTCCACTCCCGCGCCGAGCGGCGGGAGCGCATCGATCACGACTTCGATCGGCACGTCGGTCGTGCGGCGGGCGAGATCGGCGGTCCGTTCGAGCACCGCGGCGACGTCGCCGGACTCGATGTTCTGCGGATGCAGCGCGCCGACCGAACGCCGGGCCTCGATCATGTGCGTCCGCGCCAGATCGACCGCCGTTTCGATGCTGCGGGCGACGTTCGGCGGCAGCGACGACGACGTACGCTGCACCGATTGCAGTTGCATCAGGATCGCTGCGAATCCCTGCGCCAGCGTGTCGTGGATGTCGCGCGCGATGCGGTTGCGCTCCTCGAGCACCGCCTGATGGCGCGCCTCGTCGAGACTCTTCTCCGTGAGCCGCGTCTGATGAAGCGCGAGCGTCACCTGCCGGGCGATCGCTTCGAGCGTCGCGCGACGCCACGGAGCGTAGTAGGCCGGCGCATCGGCGATGGACATCGCGATCCAGCCGAGGTTGCGCGTGGCGAGCTTCAGCGGCACGACGGCCAGAGTGGCAAGGCCGATGGAGCGATTGAACTCCCGCACTGATTCCGGCAGTCGCGGGTCATCGACGCCGTACTCGATCGTCTCCGACCAGCCCGGCGTGAACTCCACGAGGTGCGTCTTCATCTCCTCGCGCGGCAGCGCCAGATCGCCCCAGTCGCCGGCGTCGCGCGAATAAAAACGATCCTCGATGTAGGCCATCCAGAGCTCGCACTCCTTCTGATCTTCATCGAGCAGCCAGACCGCACAGGTGTGGCTCTCCGCATGATCGAGCAGCGAGTGCATCAACTCGCGGAAGAAGCTGTCGCGATCGGGCTCCTGCACCAGGAGGTCGAGCGTGAGCTGCACGGCGTGGCTCTGGATCTCCGCCTTGCACTCCGCGCGCTGGCGCTCCCACGTCTCCTGCTCCAGCCGATGGTTGAGGGAGACGACGTCGTCCGACCATTCAACAGGCGGCTGCAGCGGACACGAGTCGGTTTTTGCCTCTTCCATGCGCGTGATTATGCGCTGCGAGCCCGGTGCCGCACATCGTCCAAAAGTCGCAGATGAACGTGTACTGAAAGTCGCGCTCGCCGCTGACACCACTGCCCGATTGTTGGAACTCTCACCGGAGCCGACACTTACGTCCCATGGAAACACGGCGAAGTTCTTCATCGATCGCACTCTTGCTCTTGCTCGTCATCCCCCTGCTGCAGGCCTGCAGCCGCGTCGACGCGCAGCCGGCCGGCGGGGCACCGCCGCCGCCGAAAATCGACGTCGCCGAGGTCGTCTCGCGCGACGTCACGGAATGGGACGATTTCACCGGCCGCCTCGAGGCGGTGCACGCCGTCGAGATCCGGCCGCGCGTCTCCGGATTCGTCTCCGCCATCCGCTTCGACGAAGGCGCGATGGTGCACAAAGGCGACCTCCTCTTCGAGATCGACGCCCGGCCGTTCCAGGCCGAGGTCGATCGCCTTCGCGCGGAGCTGGACCGCGCCAACGCAACGGTTGAACGCGCGAAGACCGAGCTCGCTCGCGCCGACCGCCTCTCCTCCGACAACGCGATGTCGCCGGAGGAGCGCGACCGCCGCAAAGCATTCGCGCAGGAATCGGCGGCTCAGGTGGCGGCAGTGCAGGCGGCTCTGCGCGCGGCGGAGCTCAACCTCGAGTTCACGCGCGTCACCTCACCGATCGACGGCCGCGTCGGACGGGCCATCGTCACGGTCGGCAATCTCGTGGCCAGCGGACCGGGAGAGCCGACGCTGCTGACCACCGTCGTCTCGCTCGATCCGATCTACGCGTCGTTCGAAGCGGACGAGCAGACGTTCCACCACTTCATCAGCGGACGGGCCACCGGACTGCCGATTCACATGGCGCTGGCAAGCGAGGACGGCTTCCCGCACAAAGGTGAGCTCGACTTCGTCGACAACCAGATCAATCCCGCCACCGGCACGATCCGCGGCCGCACGATCTTCCGCAATCGCGATCTCAGCCTCACGCCCGGTTCGTTCGTCCGACTGCGTCTTCCGGGCAGCGCTTCGTATCGCGCGCTGCTGATCCAGGACCGTGCGGTGGGGACGGACCTCGACAAGCGCTACGTCTACGTCATCGGCAGCGACGGCACGATCGAGTATCGCGCCGTGCAGCTCGGGCCGGTCATCGACGGACTGCGCGTGGTGCGCAGCGGACTGAAATCGAATGACCTCGTCGTGGTCAACGGACTGCAGCGCGTGCGTCCGGGCGCGCACATCGATCCGGTGAAAGTGCCGATGGAAAAACCGATGGAAGGAGCATCGTGAGACTCGCTCAATTCTTCATCACCCGGCCGATCTTCGCGGCCGTGCTCTCGCTGCTGATCGTGGTGGCCGGCGGCATCGCGCTGGTGAAGCTGCCGGTCAGCGAATATCCGAGCGTCGCACCGCCGACGGTCGTGGTGCACGCGGCGTATCCCGGCGCGAATCCGAAAGTGATCGCCGAGACCGTCGCCGGCCCGCTGGAGCAGTCGCTCAATGGGATCGAGGGGATGCTCTACATGTTCTCGCAGTCGACCTCGGACGGCCGGCTGACGCTGACGGTGACATTCGCGGTGGGCACCGATCTCGACAACGCGCAGGTGCAGGTGCAGAACCGGGTGTCGCAGGCGCTGCCGCGATTGCCATCCGAGGTGCAGCGGATCGGCGTGACGACGGAGAAGGCCTCGCCTGACTTCATCATGGTCGTGCACCTCACCTCTCCCGACGCGCGCTACGACATGCTCTACCTCTCGAATTTCGCGCACCTCCGCGTGAAGGACGAACTGGCGCGCATCAGCGGCGTCGGCGCGGTGAACATCTTCGGCGCGGGCGAGTACAGCATGCGCGTCTGGCTCGATCCCGACCGTCTGGCGGCGCGCCAGCTGACCGCGTCCGACGTCGTCCACGCGATCCGCGAGCAGAACCTGCAGGTCGCCGCCGGCGTCCTCGGCGCGCCGCCCTCGCCGAGCGATACGACGTTCCAGCTCTCCATCAATGCACAGGGGCGGCTCTCCAACGAGGAGGAGTTCGGGAACATCGTTGTCCGCGCAACTCCGGACGGACAGATCACCCGCATCCGCGACGTCGGACGGGTGCAGATCGGCGCTGACCGCTATTCGATGCGCAGCCTGCTCGACAACAAAAACGCCGTCGCCATCGGCATCTTCCAGCGTCCAGGCACGAACGCGATCCAGGCGTCGAACGAAGTGCGCGCCACGATGGAGCGGCTGAAGAAGTCGTTCCCCGCCGGCGTCGACTACAAGATCGTCTACGACCCGACGATCTTCGTGCGGCACTCCATCTCCGCGGTGGTGGAGACGCTCTTCGAAGCGATCCTGCTGGTGGTCATCGTGGTGATGATCTTCCTGCAGACGTGGCGCGCGTCGATCATCCCGCTCGTCGCCGTGCCGGTCTCACTCATCGGCACGTTCGCCGTGATGCTGGCCCTCGGCTTCTCGCTCAACACGCTCTCACTCTTCGGACTGGTGCTGGCCATCGGCATCGTGGTCGATGACGCGATCGTGGTCGTGGAGAACGTCGAGCGGCACATCGAGCTCGGCGCCTCGCCGCTGGAGGCGACGCGCGAAGCGATGCGTGAGGTCTCCGGACCGATCATCGCCATCGCGCTCGTGCTCTGCGCGGTCTTCATCCCCACGGCATTCATCAGCGGATTGACGGGGCAGTTCTACCGGCAGTTCGCGCTGACGATCGCCATCTCGACGGTCATCTCCGCATTCAACTCCCTCACCCTCAGCCCCGCCCTCGCCTCCCGCCTCCTCCTTCCTCACGGCGCGCCGCGTGACCGTCTGCAGCGCGCCGCTGATCGTCTCTTCGGCTGGTTCTTCCGCCTTTTCAATCGCGGCTTCTCATGGATGTCGCACGCATATTCGCGAGGTGTGGCCCGCGTGCTGCGTGTGGCGATCGCCGCGCTGGTCGTTTATCTCGGACTGGTCGCACTGGCCGCGCTCGGCCTGGCGAAAGTGCCGCGCGGATTCGTTCCGGCCCAGGACAAGTCGTATCTCGTGGCGTTCGCGCAGCTGCCCGACGCGGCGACGCTCGATCGGACGGAATCGGTCATCCGCAAGATGTCGGCCATCGCGCTGAAGGAGCCGGGCGTGGCCAATGCCGTCGCCTTTCCCGGCCTCTCGATCAACGGCTTCGTCAACGCGTCGAACGCCGGCATCGTCTTCGTCACGCTGAAGCCGGAAGAAGAACGGAAGGGAAAGAAACTCAGCGCCGGCGCGATCGTGCAGTCGCTGAACATGAAGTACGCCGGCATCCAGGAAGCATTCGTCGCCATCTTCCCCCCTCCGCCCGTCCAGGGCCTCGGCACCGTCGGCGGCTTCAAGCTCTACGTCGAGGACCGCGACGGCTCCGGCTTCGAGGAGCTCTACTCGCAAGTGCAGAGCGCGATGAATGACGGCCGTCAGCGGAAGGAGCTGGCGGGACTCTTCTCCAGCTTCCAGGTGAGCGTGCCGCAGATCGACGCGAACGTCGATCGCGAGCGCGCCAAGACGTACGGCGTCGACCTGACGGAGCTCTTCGACACGCTGCAGATCTACCTCGGCTCGCTCTACGTCAACGACTTCAATCGCTTCGGCCGGACGTACCAGGTCAACGTGCAGGCGGAGTCGAAGTTCCGCACCCAGCCGGAGCAGATCCCGCGGCTCTACACGCGCAACGCGCGCGGCGAGATGGTGCCGCTCGGATCGCTCGTCTCGATCAAGCGCGGCTACGGCCCCGAGCAGGTGATGCACTACAACGGCTTCCCCGCCGCGGAGATCAACGGCGGACCGGCACCCGGCTTCAGCTCGGGCCAGGCGCAGGAGGCGATCGCCGATGTGCTGCGGCACAAGCTGCCGAGCGGCATGTCGTTCGAGTGGACGGAGCTCGCGTATCAGGAAATCCTCTCCGGCAACACGATGGTGCTGATCTTCCCGCTCTGCGTGCTGCTCGTGTACGTCGTGCTCGCGGCACAGTACGAGAGCTGGACGCTGCCCCTGTCGGTCATCCTCAACGTGCCGATGACCATCCTCTCCGCCATCGCCGGCGTGTGGGTCACGGGCGGCGACAACAACGTCTTCACGCAGATCAGCTTCCTCGTGCTGGCGGGACTGGCGTGCAAGAACGCGATCCTCATCGTGGAGTTCGCCAAGCATCGCGAAGAGCAGGGCGACGATCGCGTGACGGCGATCCTCGAGGCCTGCCGCGTGCGACTGCGTCCGGTGCTGATGACCTCCGCCGCGTTCATCATGGGCGTCGTGCCGCTCGTCTTCTCGACCGGGGCCGGCGCGGAGATCCGGCAGGCGATGGGCATCGCGGTGTTCGCCGGCATGCTCGGCGTGACGTCGTTCGGACTCTTCCTCACGCCGCTGTTCTTCACATTCATCGGCAATCTGGTGGAGCGCTTCAAAAAGCGCGCGCTGCCGATCCCGGCGCACGTCGCGGCGATGCTGGTCATCGTCGTCTTCACGACGTGGAGCGCGTCGGCCGCGCCGGCCGCGACGTGGTGGTCGCAGTTCGATGATCCGATCCTCGACGCGCTGGAGACGAACGCCGTCCGCGCCAATCACGACATCCGCATCGCCGTCGCGCGGCTCGAGCAGTCGCGCGCGGCGTTCAGCGATGTGGCGCTCGACCGCTATCCGATCGTCGCCGCCGGCGCCCTTTTCGACAAGCGCAAGGCGGTCATCCCCGGCTTCACCGACGACGCGAAAAAAATCACCACCTACCACGCCGGCTTCGACGCGTTCTGGGAGCTCGATCTCTTCGGACGCGTCCGTTCATCGATCAAAGCAGCAAAGGCGAACGCAGAGAGTTTTCAGGCCTCGCTCGAAGACGTGCAGGTGATCGTCTCGGCCGAGGTGGCGCGCAATTACTTCGAGCTGCGCGGACTGCAGCAGCAGCTCGCGGTGGCGGAGCGGAGCCTCGTCAATCAACGCGAGACACTGCACCTCACGCAGGTGCGGCGCGACGCCGGCATCGGCGAGGAGCTCGACGTCGCCAGCGCGGCTGCGCGCGTGGCGGCGATCGAGGCTGGTCTTCCGCCCATCCGCGCGGCGATGGCGGAGCGCGAGCATCGCCTCGCGGTGCTGATCGGCATGCGTCCCGGAACGCTCGACATCGATCTCTCGCCGCGCGCCTATCCGCCGCTGGAGAGGGAGCTCGCGCTCGGCGATCCCGATTCGCTACTCCGTCATCGACCCGACGTCCGCGCCGCGGAGCAGCGCCTCGCCGCGGCGGCTGCGCGCGAAGGAATCGCCCACGCCGATCTCTTCCCCCGCATCACCATCAGCGGCTTCCTCGGATTCATCGCCGGCCGCGGAAGCCTGTTCGGTCAGTCCGACTCCCGCGCCTGGGCCATGACGCCGGCGCTGTCGTGGTCCGCCTTCGACATCGGCAGCGCCCGCGCGCGCCTCCGCGGCTCGAAAGCCGCGACGCGCGAGGCCGCCGCGGTGTACGAACAATCCATGCTGCGCGCGCTGGAGGAAACGGAGAACGCGCTGGTCAACTATCGCGAGCAGCAGGAACGCCTGGTCAAGCTCAACGACCAGGCGCGCGAGAGCGCCCGCGCCTCCTCCATCGCCCGCGCCCGCTACCGCGAAGGCATCGCCGATTTCCTGGCGCTGCTCGACGCCGAACGGACGCAGCTGCAGGCGGAGGACGGCGTGGCCCAGGCCGAGGCGCAGGTGTTCACGGACGTGGTGGCGGTTTACAAGGCGTTGGGAGGGGTCTGAATTAGGCGATTTCATCCGGAAGTCTGGCTTGAAGGCTGCAAATAACAAACCCCCGAATGGAGTGAATCCGGATGAAAGAACACGATCGAACGCGCTTACGCACGCGATCGTCCGCCACGCCGGTGAGGCGTCAACCGTGACGAGTGCCTTCCAGGCGCTGACCCCCACGGAGAAGGCGCAGCTGATCACGTTCCTCCAATCGCTCTGATTCGAATTGCAGAAAGGGGGGCGGACGCCACGTCCGCCCCCGGTAATCACAACCTCTTACGGAATCGAATCCAACCGAATCCGCTCATTGCCGGTCACGCGGCATGGTCCGGCGGAGAGCGTTTCCATCAACGTGCTCGCTCCGAATACGAAGCCGACGCCGTTGGTGCGCACGAGGTTGCCCGACGAGTCGCGGAGGAAGCTCGCGGCGCCGGCATCGCGGTCTCCGGCCGTCTGGCCTGTTGTCAGCGCGGCGGGACCGCTTCCCAACGCGGCGTCCTGAACGTAACCGGAGGAGTAGCCGCGGTCGGCGAGGAGCGTCCAGGTGCCGGTGTGCACCTGCGCGAAATTGCTGAGAGTCCCGAGGTGCATCTTGTAGATCTGATAGCGATTCGGATAGATCGACGGTGAAGTGGCACACCCTTCCACCCTCTGCTGCACGGCCCAGTACGAGTTGTATAACGTGACCTCAGTCGTCACTGAAGCCGAGGGAACGGTCTGGCCGTACTCCGGATAGCGGTCGAACGGATAGGGATAACCGCGGGTCCAGTAGAGATCTCCGTTTGCCGCGTCCCACGCCATCGCCATGTTGAAGAAATACGAGTAGGTCGTGAAACGCCAGGCGCCGGTGTTGGGAAGCGCGGGCGAAAAGATGCCGGAGTTCGAAATGGAAGCCGATGCGGCATCGATCGTTACAGAGGTGGTGTCCGAATAAGACGACGTGCCCCACGCCGCGAGCGTCAGATCCATGTTGGCGCGATTCATCAGCAGGCTGGCGTCGCCCTCCATGCCGATCAGCCAGATCGTTCCCTGACCGTCGTCGACAGCGTCGAGCGCTTCGACCTGCACGAGGTTGCTCCCGAGACTCGGCGCACATGGAGCGGATGGTCCGCCGGGATGACGGAGCGGCGTCGATCCGTACCAGTTGAACCCGTCGTTCGAATACTGAACCGTGGCGAATCCGAACTGGTAACCGTTGCATGCCACCGGCTGGTTGACCGTGTACATGATGTAGTTCCAGACCTGTCCCGACGCGTCGTGATACCGCGCCATCGGGCTGTAGAGCACCGTGTCGACGAATCCGGTGATGCTGCTGACCGGCTGGCTGAAGGTGTACTGCCAGTACCACGGCGAGTTCGCGTCGGCGCGATAGCGGCGGTTGTAGTACGCCACCGCGGGACCTGTGTAACTGGGGTCGAAATAGAGCGCGACGTCGACGCTGAACCAGACCTTCTGCTCGTTCGGTCCTGTCTGGACGAACGCGACCTGGTGGTTCGGCCTCGTGCGCACGAGGTTGTTCTGGTAGGTGACGGTCCACTGGTTGGATGCGGCGGGAACATCGTCCGGGGCGTACGACGGGACCTGCGCCATGGCGGGAATGGCGACGGCACACAAGAGCGACAACAGTACTGATGGCAAGAAACGGCGTGGAATCAAATGGGTCTCCTTGGTGGAACGTTGTCGAAAGCAGGATGTATGGTACGTCAAAATTGTCAAATAACTATTTCGATCAAAGCAGGGCCAGCTGTAATTTTTTTAGCTCGTCCGCCCAGGTGCGGTGCATGTTGGTGCATTGCGATGTATAATGAAGCAATGGCTGAATCGCAGAGAAATGTCCGGCAGAGCGTCAGTCTCCCGTCCGTCGTGGCACGTCGAGTTCAGGCGCTCGCAAAACGGCGGAAAACCAGCGCGAACCGCGTCATCGTCGATCTGATCGAAAGCGGTCTAGAGGCGAAGGAGCGCGAGAAGCTCGCGTTCTTTGAACTAGCCGACCGGCTGGCGCATACCTCGGACCGCACCGAGCAAAAGCGCCTCAAAGAAGAACTCGCCCGCATGACCTTCGGTGAGCCGTAGTGCCGAAGATTCAGTGGACTGACCTTCCGCCTGCGTTGCACGATCACCTCTTTGACCGGCTGCGTGATCGCAACATCACCGTCGAAGACCTTTACCAACTCAAGGTCTGGAGGGAATCGGAGCCGGAAGCGCCGTAGGGACCGTGGGTGAAGGACTTCGGCTCATTCAAGGTCTGCGGCGAGGGGAAATACCCGAAGACATTTCTGCTCCGAGGTCAGATTGCGAAAGGCGAGAAGCTGTGACCTTCGGAGCGGCGCCAGCTCCAACTTTGCGGGTGGACGGCGGAGTGGTGAGGGCGATCGCTTAAGGAACGCCGGCGAGCGCATTCCGGAGCTCGGTCAGACGCACCGGCTTGCTCAGATAGTCATTCATTCCGGCGGCGAGGCAGCGCTCACGATCGCCTGACAGCGCATGCGCCGTCAGGGCGATGATGTACGGCTGCTTTCCGTTCTTGCCGCGGATGCGACGCGTGACCTCGAGCCCGTCCAGCCCCGGCATCTGCACGTCCATCAGGACGACGTCATAGGCGTCCAGGTCCAACGCCCGCAGAGCTTCGATCCCGTTGTTCACGCTGTGGGCTCGATAGCCGAGTTGTTCCAGCATGTCGAGGACGACGATCTGGCTGATCGCATCGTCCTCCGCCACGAGGATGCGCAGCGCGCGCGTGGTTTGTCCGGACGCCTCGGACGGTTGGGGCGCACCGAGGTCCGCCGGCTCGCCCACGATCGTGAAATGAAACGTCGATCCCTGGCCGGGGGCGGTTTCCACGGTGATCGCGCCGCCCATGAGCTCCGCCAATCGCTTGCTGATCGCCAGCCCGAGGCCTGCGCCGCCGTGCTGGCGGCTCGAGGAGCCGTCGAGTTGTTGAAACGCAACGAACAGCCGGCCGAGATCGTCGCCCGCGATGCCGCGGCCGGTGTCCGTGACGGAGAATCGGACTTCGACCAGTCCGTTTCCCGATGGCCGCGACCTCACCGCGATATCGACACTTCCCTCCGGCGTGAACTTGATGCCGTTGCTCAGCAGGTTGAGAAGCACCTGTCTCGTACGGTGCTGGTCGCCCGACAACGCTTCCGTCGTCCCATCCGCAAACGAGGAATTGAGCGTGAGCCCCTTGCCGGAGGCCAGTGGAGCCATGATCTCGACACAGTCTTCGACCACACTCCTGATCCGGAACGGACGCTTCTCCACGGTCAGCCCCTTCGACTCCAGGCGTGAGAAGTCGAGGACGTCGTTGAGGAGGGTGAGCAAGGAGCGCCCGCTGACCTGGATGGCATTGAGGTGAGCGCGCTGCTCCGGAGCGAGCGGCGTGTGACTCAGGACCTCGGCCATGCCGATGACACCATTCATCGGCGTCCGAATCTCATGGCTGATGTTGGCGAGGAACTCGCCCTTGGCGCGATACGCGGCCAGCGCGTCATCCCGGGCGTCCGCGAGCTCCCGGGTGCGCTCCATTACCTCGTCCTCCAACCGGAACCGCAGACGATCGAGCTCGTCGTGCACGCGCCGGAAGCGAAACGAAAGGGCGACACTCATCGCCACGATGACGGCGGCGAAGCCGAACGGCGCCACCGAGAAATCGAATGGCCACTGAAGGCGGAAAACGTTGCGCGCCAGCTCGCCTGCTTCGACGGCGATCATGATCACGCCGCCCGCCGCGATGATCTGCGCCTCCGCGTCACCGAGGCGAATCTTCCGCACGACGAGGATGGCGGCCAGGATCAACAGCGGCAGGAGCCACAACCAGCGCATCGTGCCGCTGACGATCACCGGGCGGAGGTCCGGCCAGAGACCGACGAAAGCCGCCAATGCGACATGAGAGAGCTGATACGCGCGGAGCAGACGCGACACCGGCCGCGCGAAGAAGGACCAGAGGAACTGGATTGAAAATGCCGCGGCCAGATGGCCGGTCATGTCGGTCATCCGCACCGCAATCCCGCGGCTGACCGTGACTTCGTAGATCCAATACGTACTGGCGAAGGTGTTGATGGCGAAGGCGAGTGCGAGAAGAGCGAACCAGAGGTGCTCGACCTGGTGGCGGCGGCGTCCGAACATCAGGAGGTGGTGCAGGAACACGAATCCGAAGAGCGCCGCCAGGATGAGTTGCGGAACTTCATCCAGCAGACGCTTCGACCAGCCGGCGCGCAGGTGGTCCGCCAACGCCGGGTACGCGCCCAGGGTGAGGACGCCCCCCACGGGACTACCGTCCGGGTCGGCGTCCGACGCCCACCCGATTCTTCGTACCCGGAGCGCCAGGCGTATCGCTCCATCGTTTCCGACGGCGTCACGGGGCACGCGAAAAACCTCCGGAGACCCGAAGGCGAGCGCCGAAGACCAGCCACGGGAGCGTCCGATCAGGCGACCACCGGCATAGGCTTCGTAGCCTCCGTACGCCGGCGGACCGAGAAGCAGGCCGAGCTCGTTTCTGCGGCCCGCAAGGCGCGCTTCATCCCCGAGTGTCGCGACGGACCGGAACCACACCATGCCGTCGTAGCCCTGGTAGCCCTGCTCGCGCCAACCGGACCGCAGGGTCACACGGCGCCAGGCCGAGTCGTCGAATTCGGGCCGCGACCACCGCGCTTCATCGCCGGTCTGCGTTGCCCAGAGGTCGGGCGCACCGCCGCCGCCAGCCTGTACGGCGTGAGCCGCCGCCGGGAGCAGCAACGCCAGCAGGAATGCGGACGCGAGGAGGGGCATTCAGGGACCGCTCGCATCATACGCTTCATGAAATCCCGAATTTTTCTGGCGGGATTTTCGCTTGGCGACACGCATGCTTGGAAACTACGACGCCATCGTCACGATCGCCGTGAAGGACCTCGAGGTCGCGAAGAAGTTCTACGACACGACGCTGGGGCTCAAACGGACTGAGCGCCAGGAAGAGGGGACGCTTTCCTACCAGACCGCGAAATCGACGATCTTCGTCTATCCGTCGCAGTTCGCGGGAACGAATCAGGCGACCGCGGTCACCTGGATCGTCGACGACGTCGACGCGATCGTCGCGGAGCTGAAAGCGAAAGGTGTCGTCTTCGAGCATTACGACAACCTGCCCGACACGACGCTGAAGGGCGACGTGCACGTCGGCGGCGGCAGGAAGCTCGCCTGGTTCAAGGACCCGGACGGCAACATCCACGCGCTCGCGGGCCGCTGAGCGAAAAGATTCGACCCGGTCGAAGATTTTTTTGTCGTGCGTGTCGATTTGTCCCCTTCTCATTCGACGTCTGAGTGAAGAAGGCGATCACGACGATGAAATCCTCTGGTTCAGTCGATCGGGCGCCATCGCACTGCATGAGAAAAAGGAGATGACGAACATGCGAGTCCTGGTTCTGGTCAAAGCAAGCAAGGAATCCGAAACGGGCGCGATGCCCACCAAAGAGCTCGTGGCCGACATGGGCAAGTTCAACGACGAGCTGGTGAAGGCGGGCGTGATGCTGGCCGCCGACGGTCTTCATCCGAGCTCGAAGGGAAAGCGGGTCCGCTTCGCAGACGGCAAGCGCACCGTGATCGACGGACCGTTCGCCGAGACGAAGGAGCTGGTAGCCGGCTTCTGGATCTGGCAGGTGAAGTCGATGGACGAAGCGGTGGAGTGGCTGAAGCGCGCGCCGTTCGGCGGCGGAGAGGAAGTCGAGATCCGTCCGATCTTCGAAGAGGCCGATTTCATGGAAGCGATGGGATGACGTAATGTCGGCAGCCGCATGACGGCTGCCGACATCCATCGCACCATCGACGCGGTCTGGCGGATCGAGTCGGCGAAGCTGATCGCCGCCCTGACCCGCATCGTGCGCGACGTCGGCGTGGCCGAAGATCTCGCGCAGGACGCCCTGGTCGCGGCGCTGCAGCAGTGGCCCGGCGAAGGCGTTCCCGACAGGCCGGGAGCGTGGCTGATGGCAACGGCAAAGCATCGCGCGATCGACCTGCTGCGGCGCCACGCGTTGTTCGAACGGAAGCAGGACCAGATGGCGCGCGAGATGGCGGTGCAATTCGAGGAGCCGGAGGAGATCGCCGACGATCTGCTCCGGCTCATCTTCATCGCCTGCCATCCGATCCTCTCCACGGAAGCGCGCGTCGCGCTCACCCTCCGCCTCCTCGGCGGCCTGACCACGGACGAGATCGCGCGCGCCTTCCTCGTCCCGGAGCCGACCATCGCCCAGCGCATCGTGCGCGCCAAGCGCGCGCTCTCCGAGGCGGGGGTGCCGTTCGAAGTCCCGGCCGAGCTCGAGGCACGGCTCGCGTCGGTGCTCGAGGTCATCTACCTGATCTTCAACGAAGGGTATTCGGCCATCCGCAGCGACCTGTGCGACGAGGCGCTGCGCCTCGGGCGAATCCTGGCCGAGCTCACGCCGGACGAGCCGGACGCGCACGGCCTCGTCGCGCTGATGGAGATCCAGGCGTCGCGTTTCGCCGCGCGGAAGAACGCGTCAGGCGAGTTCGTGCTGCTGCTCGATCAGGACCGCAAACGCTGGGACTACGTGCTGATCAGCCGCGGCCTCGCCGCGCTGGCGCGGGCCGGCGACGCGCAGACTCCGTACGTGCTGCAGGCCGCGATCGCAGCGTGTCATGCGCGCGCACATACGGCCGCGGAGACCGACTGGGAGCGCATCGCGTCGTTGTACGAGACGCTCGCGGAGATCACGCAGTCGCCGGTGGTGGAGCTCAATCGCGCGGTGGCCGTCGGCATGGCGCGCGGTCCCGCCGCGGGACTGGCGATCGCCGACGCGCTGATCGACGAGCCTTCGCTGCGCAACTATCAATTCCTCCCGGCGGTGCGCGCCGACCTCCTCGCGAAGCTCGGCCGCGCGGACGAAGCGCGCGAGGAATTCGAGCGTGCCGCGGAGCTCTCGCGGAATGAGCGGGAGCGGGAGCTGCTGCTCAAGCGGGCCTACTCGATCCCCTCTTCATCCACGTAGCACCACTTCCACGATTCCCCGCGCTCGAACGACTGGATCACCGGGTGCTTCGTCCGGTGGTAGTGCTTCGTGGCGTGCTTGTTCTTCGAGGAATCGCAGCAGCCGATGTGGCCGCAGTGGAGGCAGCGGCGGAGATGGAGCCAGGTGTCGCCCATCTGCAGGCATTCTTCGCAGCCGTTGGGGGTGAGGGCGGGGGCGTTGTCGGTGGTCTTCAGATGCTCACACATGTTGTCGCTCCAACGCGTTGCGATCCCAGTGCCCGTTGTCGGCGGCCGAGTCGTAGACGGTGTGACAGAAATCGAGGAGCGCCTGCTCCGGGTCGGATGAACGGCGGACGTCGTCGTAGTGGAGGTAGAAGCCGCCGAGCGGCTCGTTGTAGTAGGCGGCGGAGGGTTTGATCGCGGCGGTGCGGAATCCCGCCGGCTCGGGCGCGGCGTAGCTGTAGAACGACGGCACGCTCAGGCGGCTGTCGCCCGGCCACCAGCCGACGCTGCTCACCTCGTGCGAATACGCCTCGCGGGTCATGGCGTCGGCTTCCGGCCGATCGGGCGCGCGGCGGCCGGAGAAGCGCGTCACCGCCAGGTCGAAGCTCCCCCAGAAAAAATGGACCGGGCTGCACTTGCCGATGAACTCACCGCGGAAGACGGTCAGCACCGCGTTCGTCAGCGCCAGCGCGCGCCAGAAGCGCTGCACGTACGCGGCGTCGTACGACTTGTGCTGATCGTCGCGATCGAGCGGGATGGTGTCCTCGCACTCCACCGGCACCGGCCAGATCGTGCAGTGGATGTGCAGCGCCCTCAGCGCGGCGAAGACCTCGTCGTGAAAGTCGGCCACCGTGCGCGGCGCGAGCGGCACGTCGCGATGCGCGCCGTCGCTCGTCCGGATGTGCAGCTGATGGGCGATGAAGTCGAACTCCATGTCGAACCAGCGGTCGCCGTACGGAATCACCGACGTGGTCAGCCCCCGCGCCGAGACGTAAAGCGTCACGTGCCACCAGTGATTGACCGGCGGCGTGAACGCCATTCGGATCTTGCCGACGACCTGCGTCCAGCGATGCAAGGTGTCGCGGGTCTCGCGCCATTCTTCGAGGGGCAATGCCGGCCAGTCCATGGTCAGAGCATAGCGCTTCAGCGATAGTGTGGAAATTCGCCGCCCCCTTCGAACGGCGCGCTCTCGCAGCATGCGCGAAGCAGGCGCGTCAGCGTGCCGATCTCCACCGGCTTGCGAACGATGGCGCAGACCAGCGTCTCATCGAGCCCGGTGATATAGCGCTCCGGCATGCCGGTGGTGACGATCACCCGCGGCATGAGATGCGGCTTCATCGACTGCAGCCGCTCGAGCAGCACGAAGCCGTCGACGTCGGGAATCACGAGGTCGAGCAGGATGGCGTCGAAGTCGGTGGTGTGGAGACAGGCCAGCGCCTCGCGTCCGGAGTTGACCGTCGTCGCCGAGTAGCCCGCCTCCCTGACCAGATCGTGCAGACGAGTCGCCGTCGCAGGGTCGTCCTCGACGATCAACACCGATCCGAATTCGCGGTGGCGCACGTCCTCGCGGCGCCGGCACATCGCCAGGACCGCGGAGACTAGACGTCCGCCATCGAGCGGCTTGCGGAAAAACCGCGGCAGAATGTCCGGCGCGGTTCGGCGGATCGTCTGCTCCGACATGCCGGTCAGCAGGAAGAGCGACTCGAGCGCCCCGGGCCGCTTCTGCTCGATGAAATTGAGCACGGCATAGCCATTCAGCCGATGCCGGATCATCGGATCGAGGACCACGGCGCAGTAGTCGTTGTGCGTCAGGCGGTCCATCGCCGAGCAGCCGTCATGGACCGACTCGAGCTCCACTCCCACGGCGGCGAACGGCGCGCGGAGGATCTCTTCCGTGGAAGGATCATCGTCGATGACCAGTACGGTTCCGGACATCATTCGCTCTCATCCAGTCCCAACACGAGCCGCAGCGTCCGCAGCAGCTCGTCGGTCGTGAACGGTTTTCGGAGAACGGCCACGCCCTGCGGCGGACTGAACTCGGAGCCGGTGGAGACGATCACGGGGATCGAATGTCTCGCCTGCAGCTGCTCGAACACGGAGACTCCGTTGCCGTCCGCCAGTGACAGGTCGAGGATCACGACGTCGGGCCGGAAGCTTTCGACGGTGGGCATGACGTCGCCCGCACGGCCGACGACGCGAACCTGCATCCCTGTCTCTTCGAGGGACCACTCCAGGCCTTCGGCAATGACCGGTTCGTCCTCGGCGATCAGGACGCGGATGCGCCACACCGATGACGACGGCGCCGGTCCGATCGAGCAGGTCCGCTCGTCGGAGGCCCCGACCGGAAGAAAGATGTGAGCCGACGTGCCGCGCCCCTTCTCGCTCTCCATGAAGATGTGCCCGGCCTGCGCGGCCACGATCTGCTGCACGACGGCCAGTCCGAGACCGGTGCCCGACTTTCGAGTCGTGAAGAGCGGCTCGAAAATGAACGGAAGATCTTCACGCGCCACGCCCTCGCCCGTGTCGGTCACGTTGAAGTGGACGAATCGATCGGCGTCCGCCATGTCGACGATGAAGCCGGCCGTGTGCGCGCGTCCCGGCCGTACGCCGATGGTCAGCGTTCCACCACCCCTCTGCATCGCGTCGCGGGCGTTGAGTGCGAGATTCAGGAAGACCTGGGAGAGCTGTGCGGCGTCGCCGGTGATGAACAGCGGCTCGTCGCCGAGGTCCAGCGTCAGCTCGACCGTTGCCGGAAGCAACGAGCGGATCTCGTCCGCGACCTGGCCGATGAAGGTCCGCACGTCGACGCGCTCCCGCGAAGTCTGCGCCGGAAGGGCAAAGCGAAGAATGTCGCGGGAGATGCATTTGCCGCGGGTGACGGCGCCGGCCAGCCGTTCGATGATGGAATTCATCTGCCGGTCGCCGGATGAGCGGCGGCGCAGGTTCTCGAGGGAGAGCTGCATGGCCATGAGCATGTTGTTGAACTCGTGAGCGACCTGCGCGGAGAGACGCCCGAGGCAGTTGAGCCGGTTCAACTGTCCGAGCTCCTTCTGCGTCCGGTTCTGCTCCGTCACGTCGTGGCCGTTGAAGACGAGGGCCGTCACCCGCGGGTCGGCGAGAAGATTGCGGGCCCGCAGCTCGATCGTGCGCCACGAGCCCTCTTTGTGCCGGAAGCGGAACTCGTCCGCGTCGACCGTTTGTCCCTCGATCAGCGCGCGCATGCCGGCCGTGAAGCGGAACCGATCGTCGGGGTGAAGAAGCTCGGCCACGTTTCGTCCGAACCGCTCGTCCGGACTGAAACCGAGCACCGTTTCGACCGACGGCGTGATGTAGGAGATGCGGCCTTCGGCGTCCGCGATGACGAGCACATCTGTAATCCCGGCCGTGACGATCCGGAAGTACTCTCGATCGTCCACTCCTGAAACGAGTTGTCCCATGATGTCCCGGGTAACCCGCAAGATAGGAACACTGCATCCAGAAAAACAGCGAGTCTGTCCGATCGTGTTGTAGGACGAAGTCCGATTCCGAGCGGGCGCAAATCAGAACATCTGGTTCACGATGGCGTAGCGAATGATGTCCGCGTTGTTGCGCAGGCCTGTTTTCTCGATGATCCGCGCGCGATGCGTACTGACCGTCTTCACGCTCAACTTCAGCTTCCGGGCGATCTCGCCGACAGCCTTTCCCGACCCCAGAAGACGGAAGATCTCCAACTCGCGGCGTGACAGCCGCTCGTGCGGCTTCTTTCCCTCCGCCCCGCTGCGGAGCTCGGCGGCGATCTTCTCGGCTATGCCGGAACTGAGGTACGTCCCGCCTCCGGCCACACGGCGGGCCGCGACGAGAAGCTCTTCTGGCGTGCACTCCTTCTGCACGTAGCCGGAAGCGCCCGCGCGGAGAGCGCGGATGACCAGCAGGTCGTTCCCCTCGAGGTTCAGCGCCAATACCGGAACTCCGGGAAACTCGCCCTTCACGCCGCGCAGAACGTCCAATCCGTTGTGAGCGAACGAAACGTTCAATACGACCAGGTCGACGTGGCTCGCGCGCAGCGCCGCGAGCAACTCGTCGGTCCCCACCTCGGCAACGGGCAACAGATCGGATGTCTCTGAAATGATCAGCTTCAGACCGCGCCGCACAATGGCATGGTCATCGGCGATCAGGATCCGGCGCATCGTTCCATCGATTCACGACCGGCAGGATACGGAATGCCGCGCGAATGAGAAGTGGCGTCCGTCCGATGATTTTGTAGGATGAATACCTACAAACCGTTCGTAATGACGTAATGAACGATTTCCGCATTATTGCGAAAACCGGTCTTTTCCATGATGCGGGTGCGGTGCGTGCTCACCGTCTTGACGCTGAGATTGAGAGCGGCCGCGATCTCGCTCACCGAGTTGCCATGACCGAGGAGGCGGAACACGTCGAGCTCGCGATCCGACAGACGCTCGTGGGGAAGAGTCGGGGCCGTCCCGCGGGAGAGCTCCTCGGCCAGCCGCTCACTCATCGCCGCGCTGACATAGGTGCGGCCGGAAGCGATGCGCCGGATGGCCGTTACGAGCTCATCCGGCGCTTCCTCCTTCTGAATATAGCCCGACGCTCCCGCGCGCAAGGCGCGTACGGCGAAGAGCTCTTCGGAATGCATGCTCAGGATGAGGATCGGAAGCGAGGGACATTCACTCTTCACCTGCTTGAGGAGATCGATGCCGCTGCGCTGGCCGAGGGTGAGATCGAGCACCACGACGTCGAATCGCGCGGAACGGATGAGCGTCAGTAATTCATCCGCCGACGCCGCTTCGCCCGTAACGCGCAGATCATTCGTTTCGGAGATGATCTGTTTGAGACCTCTACGAACGATGGCATGATCGTCGGCAACCGCGATTCTGATCATCGGCTTGTTGAAGGAAACCGGGCTTGTTACGCATTCTAGTTGCAGACGACCACGCCGACATACGCCGCCGCATCCGGTCACTGCTCGAAACGCAGAATTGGAATGTGTGCGGCGAGGCGGCGAGCGGGCGCGAAGCGCTGGAGAAAGTCAGGCGACTCCGGCCGGACGTCGTTCTGCTCGACATAACGATGCCCGACGTCAGCGGTCTTGAAGCGACGCGCCGCATTGCCAGTGAATCGCCGAAGCCCGACGTGCTCGTCCTGACCATGCATCGCACACCGGAGCTGGCGAGCGAGGTCATGGGCGCCGGCGCCGCCGCGATCATCGACAAGTCGGAGGCTTACGAAAAACTGATCAACGCGATCAGGGCGCTGCGCCGCAAAATCCACATGGCGGGAGTCATCGTCGAGGGCGTCCGGCACATAGGAGCGTTCTTTCATTCCGACGACGACGCGTACCGGGTGCTCGGCTCATTTATTCATGAAGGCTTGCAGGCCGGCGAGAAATCATTCCATATCCTCGATCAGCGAAATACGGATCTCCACATGCAGAGGCTGATGGATTCCGGGATCGATGCCGCGCGGGCCCGATCACGCGGGCAGCTCGAGCTTCTTTCCTGGGACGCGGCGTATCTCCGCAACGGACATTTCGACCAGCACACCATGCTCGAGCTCATCAAGGAGCTTCTGCGCAGCGGGCCGGCGGATGGATTTCCAAAAAACCGTCACATGGCGCGGATGGAGTGGGCGCTGCAGAAAAGGGCCGGCGTCGGAGATCTCGTGGAATACGAGTCGCGCCTCAATGACGTATTGCCGAAGTTCGAGGACGTCGTGACGTGCGTCTACAAGGTCACCGACTTCAGCGCCGGCGTCATCATGGACGTCATGCGCAGCCATCCCGCAATCGTGGTCGGCGGCGTGTTCCGCGAAAATCCTTTTTACCTGCCGCCGGAGCAGATGCTCGAAGAGTTGCGCCTGCGTGCACATTGACCCCGGTCATGTCGAAGAAGGAATTGACGCTGCAGTACGGAGTGGCGGTCGTATGGCCGGCGCTCCTGGGCGCGCTCTGGCCTTTTTTCCCCCGCCTGGTGAAGGAATCTCCCGGATACACCTGCGCGATCGCCATCGGCCTCGTCGCCCGTTATCTCGGCTTCGGTCCCGCCCTCGTCAGCACCGCTGTCGGCGTCGTCGTCCTGTTTCATCGCGCGTTCGTGCTTCAGTTGCCTCACCTGACCTCGGCGCAAATCGCGGTCAAGATCGCGCTTTTCGTCGGCACCGCTATCGTGATCGCCAGCATTGCGAGACAGCGAACCGAGGATCTGCGTGAAGCGGAGGAGCATTACCGCACGCTCGTCAACCTCTCGCCCGACGGAATCAGCGTCAGCCGCGAGGGAAGGATCATCTTCACCAATGGCGCCCTCGCTCGCATGCTCGGTGCGCGGAGCCCGGAGGAATTGACCGGCAGGCACTACCGGGATGTCATTCGCGAGGATTCGATGGCCCTGGTGGAGGAACGGATCCGGCGCGTCGAAGCAGGGGAAAGCGTTTCGTGGGCGGAGGAGAAATGGCTCCGGCTGGACGGTACGACGATCGACGTCGAGACCTCCGCCATTCCGATCCGCAAAGACGGAGCCCTGCTGGTCCAGCTCTTCACGCGCGACCTCACCGCGCGCAAAGAAGCGGAAAAGGCGATCGAGGAGAGTCACAGCCGGTTGCAGGCGATGTTCGACGCGTCCATCGACGCGATCATTTTTCTCGATGCGTCCGGCCATTACATCGACGCCAATCCGGCGGCCCTGGCGCTCTACGGCTACAGCAGGGAGGAATTCCTGCGCATGCGGATCGGCGATTTGGCGCCGAAAGAAAAGGCGGCGGAAATTCAGAAGTTCTGGAGTCGAATCGCGGCGGGCGAGGACGTGAGTGGTTCTTTCACCGTCCGGAGAAAGGACGGGAGCCCCGGAATGATCGACTTCCGCATCAAGTCGGATGTCCTTCCCGGCCTTCACATCTCGTTCATGCACGACGTCACCGCCCAGAAGCAGGCCGAAGAGAGCCTGCGCCAACTGTCGCTGCGGCTCCTCCGCTCGCGGGATGAAGAGCGCCGGCGCATCGCCCGTCAATTACACGAGACGACGGCGCAGACGCTCGCCGCGCTGCGGATGAATCTGGCCAGGCTGAACGAGTCGGCCGCGGACGATCAACGCGAGCCGGTTCGCGACAGCATCGAGCTCTCGGATCAGGCGATCAAGGAGATCCGGACGCTTTCCTATCTCCTGCATCCTCCCTTGATGGACGAGATGGGACTGGTGCCGGCGTTGAAGTGGTATGTCAACGGATTCGAGCAGCGCAGCGGCATCGCCGTCACGCTGGATATCGCCGGCCTCACCGAACGCCTGCCGCCTGAGATCGAGAATGTGGTCTTTCGGATCGTGCAGGAAGCGTTGTCGAACATTCATCGGCATTCCGGAAGCGCCGTCGCTTCGATCCGCCTCGAGCGCCAGGACGACTCCGTGGTGGTGGCGATCGCCGACCGCGGACACGGCTTGCCGGCGGAGATGCGCGACCAGCCGCTCGGCGGCGCGGCCATGCCCGGCGTCGGTATCGCCGGGATGCATGAGCGGATCAGGGAGTTGAAGGGAGAGATGGTCCTTCACTCCGACGATCACGGGACGACGGTCACCGTGAAGCTGCCGGTTCGATGAGCGGCAGAGCAGACCGTCTCAGAAGAGGGGAGCGGACGTCTCGTCCGCTCATGTCCGCGCAGCGGACCGGGTCGGCGCGCAACGCCGACTGTACGGACGAGACGTCCGCACCCCTCCTCCACAGTCTGTAGAGTCACAAGCCGCCTCGGCTTTGCGACGAACTGTTTACACCTGGATTGATGTTCTCTCCCGATATGCTTGCCCCCAACAGGAGCTTTTGAATGACGAAGCGGATGCTATTGATGCTGGCCGTCGTGATCGCCTTCGTGGCGGCGATCGGCTCAGTGAAGTATTTCCAGATCAGGAGCGCGATGGCCCAGGGCGCCTCCTATCAACCGCCCCCCGAGGCGGTGACGACGGTCATCGCGAAAACGGAACCGTGGCAGGGGACGATCTCCGCGATCGGCACGGTCGTCGCCGTGCAGGGCGTGACGGTCAGCGCCGATCTGCCGGGCGTGATCGAGGCGATCTCGTTCAACTCCGGCCAGGCGGTGAACACGGGCGACATCCTCGTCCGTCTGGACACGAAGCAGGAGCGCGCGCAGCTCGCGGCGGCCGAGGCCCAGCGCGAGCTGAATCGCGTCGACCTCGATCGCGCGAAGGGGATGGTGGCGGGCGGCATCATTCCGCAGGCCACGTACGACAACGCCGCGGCGCAGTTCAAACAGGCGGAAGCGAGAGTCGGCGAGATCCGCGCGACGATCGCGCGCAAGGTGATCCGCGCGCCGTTCTCCGGCGTCCTCGGCATCCGCCAGGTGAACCTCGGGCAGTACCTGCAGGGCGGCGCGCCGATCGTGTCACTGCAGAAGCTCCGTCCCTCCTACGTGAACTTCACCGTGCCGCAGCAGGAGATCGGCGCTCTTCCGATCGGATCGCAGGTGCAGGTGACCTCCGACGCCATGACCGGCACGGAGACCGGCAAGATCACCGCGCTCGATTCGACGATCGATGAAGAGACGCGCCACGTGCACGTGCAGGCGATCTTCGACAACGCCTCGGGCAAGTTGCATCCCGGGATGTTCGTCGAGACGAAGCTCCCGCGCGGCGCGAACGCGCAGGTGATCACGCTGCCGGCGTCGGCCATCAGCTACGCGCCGTTCGGCGACTCGGTCTTCATCGTCGAAGACGTGAAGGGACCGAAGGGCCAGACCTATCGCGGCGTGCGCCAGCAGTTCGTGAAGCTTGGCGGCTCGCGCGGCGACCAGGTCGCCGTCTTCACCGGCGTGAAAGCGGGAGAGGAAGTCGTGACGTCGGGCGTGTTCAAGCTCCGCCCCGGCGCGGCCGTGCAGGTCAACAACAGCGTTCAGCCGGGGAACAACCCGGCGCCGAAGCCTGAGGACAGCTAGATAGAGCCATTGAGCGGTTGAGCGATTGAGCGGTTCAGCTCAACAGCTCAATCGCTCAAACGCTCGAAAGCTCAGCCATGAAATTCACAGACCTTTTCGTCAAACGCCCCGTCCTCGCGGTGGTCGTCAATCTCATCATCCTGATCGGCGGATTGCAGTCGATCCGCTCGCTCAGCGTGCGTCAGTTTCCGCGCAGCGACAGCGCGACGGTGCAGGTGACGACGGCGTACATCGGCGCGAACGCAGACCTGGTGCGCGGCTTCATCACCGCGCCGCTGGAGCGCGTGATCGCCGGCGCCGAGGGGATCGACTTCCTGGAGTCGGCGAGCTCGCAGGGGATCAGCACCATCACCGTGCACCTCAAGCTCAACTACGACACCAACGCCGCACTGACGCAGATCCAGGCGAAGGTGGCGCAGGTGCGCAACCAGCTGCCGCCGGAAGCGGAAGCGCCGATCATCCAGCTGCAGACGGCCGACAGCCAGTTCGCCGCCGCCTACCTCGGCTTCGCGTCGAAGGACCTCGATCAGAACCAGATCACCGACTACCTGACCCGAGTGGTCCAGCCGAAGCTGAGCGCCATCCCCGGCGTGCAGCGCGCCGACATCCTCGGCGACCGCACGTTTGCCATGCGCGTCTGGCTCAAGCCCGAAAAGATGGCGTCGCTCGAGATCTCGCCCTCGCAGGTGCGCGACGCGCTCGCGGCGAACAACTACCTCTCCGCCCTCGGCGCCACGAAGGGCTCGATGACCTCGGTCAATCTCGTCGCCAACACGAACCTGCAGACGACCGAAGAGTTCAAGAACCTCGTGGTGAAGGAGTCGGGCGGCAACGTGGTGCGGCTCGGCGACATCGCCGACGTCGTCCTCGGCGCCGAAACGTATGACTCGGAAGTCCGCTTCAACGGCCAGGGCGCCGTCTTCATCGGCGTCTTCGTCATGCCGACCGCCAACACGCTCGACGTGATGAAGCAGGTCCGCGCGGCGATGCCCGACATCCAGGCGCAGCTCCCCGCCGGCATGACCGTGGGCGTTCCGTACGACTCCTCCGCCTACATCCAGGACGCCATCGACGAAGTGCTGAAGACGCTCGCCGAAACGCTCTTCATCGTCATCATCGTCATCTTCCTCTTCCTCGGTTCGGTGCGCGGCGTGATCATCCCGGTCGTCGCCATCCCCATCTCGCTCATCGGCGCCGTGCTGCTGATGAACATCTTCGGATTCACCATCAACCTTCTGACCCTGCTGGCGGTCGTCTTGTCCGTCGGACTGGTGGTCGACGACGCCATCGTCATGGTCGAGAACGTCGAGCGGCATCTGCACATGGGGAAGACGCCGTTCCAGGCGGCGCTCGACGCGGCGCGCGAGCTGGTGGGGCCGATCATCGCCATGACCATCACGCTGGCGACGGTCTACACGCCGGTGGCGTTGCAGGGCGGGCTGACCGGATCGCTCTTCCGCGAGTTCGCGTTCACCCTCGCCGGCGCCGTGCTGATCTCCGGCATCGTCGCGCTGACGCTCTCGCCGATGATGGGCTCGAAGCTGCTGCGCGCCGGCGACACCGAAAAAGGGTTCGCCGGGATGATCAACCATCACTTCGACACCGTGCGCGGCCTTTACACGCGCGTCCTCACGGGCACGCTGCGGTTCCGGCCGGTCGTGCTCACGTTGTGGGCCATCGTGCTGCTGCTGATCATCCCGTTCTACATGTTTTCGCAGAAGGAGCTCGCGCCGCCGGAGGACCAGAACTTCGTCTTCGGCATCATCCAGGCGCCGGCGAACGCGACGCTCGACCAGACGAAGATGTTCGCGCGGCAGATCGACGACATCTACCGTTCGTTCCCGGAGACGGTGTCGACGTTCCAGATCATCCTTCCCAGCGGCGGCTTCGGCGGCTTCGTGGCCAAGCCGGTGAGCAAGCGGAAACGGTCGGTCGCCCAGCTGCAGATGGCCGCGTCGCAAGCGGCGTCGAAGATCCCCGGCATCCGCTCGATCGTGCTCGTGCCGCCGTCGCTTCCCGGCAGCCAGGGCTTCCCGGTCGACCTGGCGATCGTGTCGACCGCCGAGCCGGCGCAGCTCGCGGAGTTCGCCAATCAGCTGGTGCAGAAGGCGTTCACCAGCGGCAAGTTCATGTTCGCCGACACCGACCTGAAGTTCGACCAGCCGCAGGCCAAAGTCGTTTTCGATCGCGACAAGCTGCGCGCGCAGGGCGTCGACCTCTCGCAGGCGGGACGCGATCTCTCCGTCCTCCTCGGCGGCAACTACGTCAACCGCTTCAGCATCCAGGGACGCAGCTACAAAGTCATCCCGCAGGTGAAGCGCTCCGAGCGCCTGACCGCCGACCAGCTTTCGCAGATCTACATCAGCGGCGGCAACGGCAAGCTCGTGCCGCTGTCGACGTTCGCCACGCTGCAGACGACGACCGAGCCGCGCCAGCTGAAGCGATTCCAGCAGCTCAACGCCGTCCGCATCCAGGGAGCGATCCCGCCCGGCGTCTCGATCGACGCCGCGCTCACCTATCTCGAAGACGAGGCGCACAAGATCCTGCCGCGCGGCTACACCATCGACTACGCCGGCGAGTCGCGCCAGCTGCGCGAAGAAGGGGGCCGCTTCCTCGGCGTCTTCCTGCTCTCCGGCATCCTGATCTACCTCGTGCTCTCCGCGCAGTTCGAGAGCTTCCGCGATCCGCTGATCATCCTCGCCGGCTCCGTGCCTCTGGCGCTGGCCGGTTCGCTCCTCTTCTCGTTCCTCGGGCTGACCTCGATCAACATCTACAGCCAGGTCGGACTGATCACGCTCGTCGGCCTCATCTCGCGCAACGGCATCCTCATCGTGCAGTTCGCGAATCACCTGCAGGAGCTGGGACGCGACAAGCTCGCCGCGGTCATCGAGTCGGCGGGAACGCGACTCCGCCCGATCATGATGACCACCGCGGCGACGGTCGTCGGCCATCTGCCCCTCGTCTTCGCCCGCGGCCCCGGCGCCGGCGCGCGCAACAGCATCGGCATCATGCTCGTCACCGGCATGATCATCGGCACCGCGTTCACGCTGTTCGTCGTGCCGTCGATCTACGTGCTGGTCGCGCGCACGCATCGCGCGATCCCGGAGACGGAGCGGGAAGAAGAGATGCCGGAGCTGGAAGGGGCGGCCGTGTAACGAGGGGTGCGGACGTCTCGTCCGCACAGCCGGCGCGGTCGCCGGCTTCTTCGTTGCGCCCACATGAGCGGACGAGAGGTCCGCTCCCCTCTCTGACCTCATTCCAAAATCCCGTTCACATTTCTCCACTTCGCCGGATGTTTCGGAGCGGAAAACCTCCGTAACCGTCTGACTCTGCTGCACAGAATCGTTGGCACCACGCGGCAGCGCGCGTGCAGGCCTGACGCAGCAAGAGCGCGTCGCGACGCGGCCATGAAGGAGGTAGCAAATGAAACCTCGCTCGCAGCAGGTCGCCCGCAGTCTGTCCACGCTCGTTCTTCTGTTCGTGTTGTCGTGCCGCAGCGGCACGGCGCCCAAAGTCACCACGCTCAAACAGGGCGCCGCGCCGCCGCGTGCCGTCGGCGGCTACGTCGTTTTCGGCAGCGTTCCGCTTCCCGGCGCGACGGTCACGCTCGAGGTGAACGGCAAGTCGTTCACCCAGGTTACCGACGCCGAAGGCCGCTTCGAATTCAGCGCCGTGCCGCCCGGCAAATACCGCATCAAGTCGGAAATGGAGGGCCTGCAGACGGTGACGTACACCGTCATGGTCACCGATGCCGCCACTCCGCTGCTGGCCATTCCGATGAAGCCCGCGGCGGTCGCCGAGGCCATCACCGTCACGGCCGCCGCGCCGTCCGTTCTGCAGACGAATGAAGTGCAGACGAACGTTACGAATCTCAACCGCTCGGTGTACATCGCGCAGAGCGTCACCGAGGTGCCGTCGCGCGAGTCGTACGCGCCGATCGCCGAGAACACCTTCACGCAGACGGCGAAGGACCATCTCTCCACGTTCTCCATCGACGTCGACACCGCCTCGTACAGCAACGTGCGGCGCATGCTCAGCGAAGGGAAGCTGCCGCAGGCCGACGCCGTGCGCATCGAGGAGATGGTCAACTACTTTACCTATTCCTATCCCGAGCCGGCGGATGGCAAATCGTTCTCCGTCACCACCGAAGTGGCCGGCGCGCCGTGGGCCGCGGATCACCGCCTGATGCGCATCGGCATCCGGGCCACGAAGCTCGCGCCGTGGCAGATGAAGCCGTGCAACCTCGTCTTCCTCATCGACACCTCGGGCTCCATGCAGCCGGCGAACAAGCTGCCGCTGCTGAAGAAGGCGTTCCGCCTGCTGGTCGGACAGCTGCGGGCCGAGGATCGCGTGGCCCTCGTGGCGTACGCCGGATCGGCGGGACTGGTGCTCCCCTCCACTTCCGGCGCGAACAAGGACGCCATCCTCGACGCGATCGAGGGGCTGGAGTCCGGCGGTTCCACCGCGGGCGGCGCGGGGATCGTCCTCGCGTACAGGGTGGCGAAAGAAAACTTCATCGACGGTGGCGTCAACCGCGTGATCCTCGCCACCGACGGCGACTTCAACGTCGGCGTCAGCAGCGAAACAGGGCTGCAGGAGCTGATCGAGGAGAAGCGCAAGGACGACATCGAGCTGAGCGTCATCGGCGTCGGCGAAGGCAACCTGCAGGACTCGAAGATGGAGGTCCTGGCAGACAAGGGAAACGGCAACTACAACTACGTCGACAACCTGCTCGAGGCGCGCAAGGTGTTCGTCGACCAGATCGGCGGCACGCTCGTGACGATCGCCAAAGACGTGAAGCTGCAGATCGATTTCGATCCGAAGCAGGTGGCGTCGTATCGCCTGATCGGCTACGAGAACCGCATGCTGGCCAACAAGGACTTCGACGACGACACGAAGGACGCCGGCGAGCTCGGATCGGGACACACGGTCACGGCGCTGTACGAGATCGTTCCCGCGCCCGGCGCGTCGCTCGGCAAGATCGCGCAGCTGCGGCTTCGCTACAAAGCGCCGCAGGGCAGGACGAGCGATCTCATCTCGGCCAACATCGTCGATGAAGGCCGCAGCGCGTGGGACGCCTCGGACGACCTGAAGTTCGCCGCCTCCGTCGCCGAGTTCGCGCTGCTGCTGCGCGATTCGCCGAACAAGGGGACGTCGAACTGGACCGACGCGCTCGGCCTGGCGAAGGTTTCGCGCGGCGTCGACCTCGAGGGCTATCGCGGCGAGTTCGTGAAGCTGATCGAAACGGCGCGCGACCTGAGCGCGACGAACGTGGCGCGCGTGAGCGTGCGGCAATGATCCGCCGGTTCGCGCTTCTGCTGATCCTCGCGGTGCCGTGCATCGCGGGGACCATCGCCGGAACGGTGGAGGAGAGCCGCCAGCCGTTGCCCGGCGTCACGGTGACGCTGCTGCTCGCTTCGCCGCGCCACACGGTGACGGACGTCAACGGTCATTTCGAGTTCCTGCTCGTTCCGGCCGGCACATGGACGGTTCGCGCGGAGCTCGAAGGTTTCTCGACGATCACGCGGACAGTCGCGGTCACGGAGACATCGCAGACGTCACTGACCATGATTCTGAGCGACGCGGTGGCGGAGGCGATCACGGTCACCGCCACGGCCGTGGCCACCGAGACCTACACGCCGATCGTGGAGAACAGGTTCCTCGAAGCGGCGAAGCATCGCCTGTCGACCTTCTCCATCGACGTCGACACCGCTTCCTACGGCATGGTCCGCCGGACGATCGGCGAAGGAAAGCTGCCGGACAAGGACGAAGTGCGGGTCGAGGAAATGGTCAACTACTTTACCTATTCTTATCCGGAGCCGTCCCACGGCGCGTCTTTCTCCACGACGACGGAGGTTGCAGGCGCGCCGTGGGCTCCGGACCATCGCCTGCTGCGCATCGGCATCCGCGGCACGAAGCTCGCGCCGTGGGAGATGAAGCCGTGCAACCTGGTCTTCCTCATCGACACCTCGGGGTCGATGGACGATCCCGACCGCCTGCCGCTGCTGCAGAAGGCGTTTCGCATGCTGGTCGAACAGCTCCGGGCCGAGGATCGCGTGGCGCTCGTCGCCTATGCCGGAAGCGCGGGACTGGTGCTGCCGTCGACGTCCGGCGCCGACAAGGCCCGCATTCTCGACGCGCTCGACCGGCTCGACGCGGGCGGATCGACCGCCGGCGCCGAGGGGATCGAGCTGGCGTACGAAGTGGCGAAGCGGAACTTCATCGAAGGTGGCGTGAATCGCGTGATTCTCGCCACCGACGGCGATTTCAACGTCGGCGTCGCCAGCGTCGAGGAGCTGCAGAAACTGATCGAGGAGAAGCGGAAGGACGACATCGAGCTGAGCGTCATCGGCGTCGGCGACGGCAATCGCAAGGACGCGACGATGGAGACGCTGGCCGACAAGGGGAACGGCAACTACGGCTATGTCGACAACCTGCTCGAGGCGCGCAAGGTGTTCGTCGATCAGATCGGCGGGACGCTGGTCACGATCGCGAAAGACGTGAAGCTGCAGATCGAATTCGATCCGAAGCAGGTGGCGTCGTATCGCCTGATCGGATACGAGAACCGGCTGCTCGACGAGAAGGACTTCGACGACGACACGAAGGACGCGGGCGAGCTCGGGTCGGGACACACGGTCACGGCGCTGTACGAGATCGTGCGTGCACCCCGCGCCGCGGGCGGCACGATCGCCACCCTGAAACTGCGATACAAGCCGCCGCACGCCTGGCTCAGCCGGCTGTTGACGGTGCAGGTGAACGACGACGGGCATTCGGCCTGGGAAGCCTCGGACGACCTGAAGTTCGCGGCCGCGGTCGCCGAGACCGGCATGCTGCTGCGCGACTCGCCGCACAAGGGAGGCTCGAACTGGGACGACGCGCTGCAGCTGGCGAAGACCTCGCGCGGCGCCGACATCGAAGGTTACCGCGCCGAGTTCGTGAAGCTGGTGGAAAAGGCGAGAGACCTACGATGAGCGCGGCAGCTTGCTGTCGCCATGAGGGGCGCGGACGTCTCGTCCGCACGGCCGTGTGCGCCAACATGAGCGGACGAGACGTCCGCTCCCCTCTCTTTTACCGTTTGATCTTGTTGCCGGCGTCGCGGATCGCCTCGCCTACCTTGCGGCGGGCCTTCCCGAAGCCGTGCTCGATGTCGCCGACGTCGCGCTGGTTGAGACCTTCGTTCTCCAGCGCGACGTCGCCGGTCGCGCGGCCGACGCGGCTCTTGATCTCGCCGGCGGCCTGATCGATACGTCCTCGGATTTCATCGCGGTTGCGTGATGGCATGTGCATGACCTCCGGTAAAGGAGTACTCAAGTTCCATACCGTTCACCGGGCCGGCGCTACGAACTCCCCCTCGTGGGTCCCGCTCAACGCATCCACCGTGACCTTCGTCTGCGCCTTGAACTCTCCGTACTTCATCTTCACCGTGTACTCGCCGGCCGGGACGAAGGGCGAGCCGTCGTCGTCGCCGCGGGAGTCGCTGATGATCTCGTGCGGGTCGCCGTGCAGGTCCCACACCGCGCGGTTGAGTCCGGAACGATTCGACGCGTCGAGCTCGCGGATCTTGTTTCCCTTCGCGTCCTCGATGGTGATGCTCACGTCCTCCGTCGGCGTCCCCTTCAGGTAGTAATTGATGTAGGCGCCGGACGGCGGGTTCTTCGCCTTGAACACGTGCGCGCCCCAGAGGCCGCCGATCGGGTTGTAGTAGAACTCCGTCGCCGGCCGCGGGTCGAAGAGCACCGCCGGCTGGTCCATCTTCGCCGCCGTCAGCTGCTCCAGGCCGGAGATGTCGTCCATGACGTAGATGCTGCGGCCGTGCGTGGCGATGATCATGTCGTGGTCGCGCGGATGGATCTGGATGTCGTCCACCGACACCGTCGGCAGGTCGCCCTTGATCGACGTCCAGTGCGCGCCGCGCGTGTTCGACATGAAGATGCCGAACTCCGTACCGGCGAAGAGCAGGTCCTGATTCACCGGATCCTCGCGGAACGCCTTCACCGGATCCTTCAGCTCGTTCGTGATCGAGCGCCACGTCTTGCCGTAGTCGTCGGTCGCGAACACGTACGCGTGGAAGTCGTCGCTGCGGTGGCCGTCGATCGTGACGTACGCGCGCGCGGCGTCGAAATTCGAGGCCTGCAGGCGCGAGATCCAGAATCCGCGCGGCACGCCGGCGATGTTGTCGGCGACGTTCGTCCACGACTTGCCGCCGTCGCGCGTGACCTGCACGTTGCCGTCGTCGGTGCCGGCCCAGATCACGTTGCGGTCCTTCGGCGATTCGCTCAGCGCGACGATCGTGCCGTAGGTCTCGGCGTTCGAGCCGGCGGTCATGATCTTCGCCACGTCGCGCTGCGAAAGATCGGGAGAAATGACCTCCCAGTTTTCGCCGCGGTTGGTGAGGCGGAACAGCACGTTGCCGCCGAGGTAGAGCGTCTTCGAATCGAAGTGGGAGAGCACGAACGGCGCGTTCCAGTTGTAGCGGAATGCCGTCGTCCCCTCCTTCGCCCGCGGCTTGATGTCGCGGCGTTTGCCCGAGCCGAGATCGATGCGGGCGATGTAGCCGCCCTGCGATTCGGCGTAGCGGATGTTCGGATTTTCCGGATCGATGGCCGACCAGAATCCGTCGCCGTCGTTGATGAACTTCCAGTCGGCGTTCCAGATGCCGGCCGCTTTCTTCTTGTCCTCTTCGTCCGCGCCGGTCGACCAGCGCGTCTGCGACGGACCGCACCAGGTGCCGTTGTCCTGCAGGCCGCCGCAGAGCGTGTACGGCTTATCCATGCCGTAGCTGACGTTGTAGAACTCGCCGAGCGCGACGTTGTTCTGGAAGTCCCACGACTTCGCCTTGTCGTACGAGAAGTAGATGCCGCCGTCGGTGCCGAGCAGCACGTGGTTCGAGTTGGCGGGGTCGATCCACATCGCATGGCAGTCGCCGTGGATGTCGCGCGCGCCGGTGTTGAGGAACGTCTTCCCGCCGTCGTCGGAGACGGCCGTGCCGAACCCGAGGACGTAGATGCGCTGGTCATTGGCCGGATCGACGCGCACTTTCGCGAAGTAGAAACCGCGCGGCGCGAGATCGCTGACGCGCTTCCAGTGCGCGCCGCCGTCGTCGGTGCGGAAGATCCCGCCGCTGCGGCTGCGGATCGTCTCCAGGCCGGCGCTGCCGCCGATGTCGGACTCGATCACGGCGTACAGCGTCTTTGGATTCTTGCGATAGATGTCGAGGCCGATGCGGCCGGTCTCCGCGGGCAGGCCGTCGGTCAGCTTCTTCCACGTCTTGCCTGCGTCGATCGACTTGTAGATGCCGCTGTTCGGGCCGCCGTCCGTGAATCCCCACGGATAGCGGCGGCGGGTCCACATCGCGGCGTAGACATTCGACGGCGCGCTCGGATCGACGATCACGTCGATGGCGCCGGTCATGTCGTCGATGGCGAAGACCTGCTGCCACGACTTGCCGCCGTCGCCGGTCTTGTAAACGCCGCGCTCCTTGTTCGTCCCCCAGAGGTGCCCGAGGACCGCGGCGTACGCGACGTCGTCGTTCTTCGGATCGAGCGCGATCTTCGGGATGTCGCCGGAATCCGGCAATCCCATGTTGGTCCAGCTGTCACCGCCGTCGGTCGACTTGTAGATGCCGTTCCCCCACGACGAGCTGTTGCGCGAATTTCCTTCGCCCGTGCCGACCCAGACGATCTTCGGATTGTTCTGCGAGACGGCGACGGAGCCGGTCGAGGCGACCGCCTCCTTGTCGAAGACGCCCTGCCACGTCGTGCCGTTGTTGGTCGTGCGCAGGACGCCGCCGGTGCCGACCGCGGCGAAGATCGTGTACGGATCTTTTTCATTCACGGCGAAGTCGGCGATGCGGCCGCCCATGTTCGCCGGGCCGACGGAGCGCCACTTCAGCGGCTTGGTGTCGAGCGGCGACGGCGCGGGCGCCATCGCGGCGGCGGGCGCGGGCGCGCTGGTCACCTTGGTGGCCGTGGCCTGGCTTCCTTCCGCCGGATCGCGCGGGGGCGGCGGCGTCTGTTGCGGTTGTTGGGCGACTGCGGTGGTAGCGGCGAGAACGAGGCAAGCGAGGAACTGCAGCTTCATCGTGAGATCCACCTCCAACGGCCGCCGATTCTACATGGCTGTACGATTGCGCACATGCCTTTCACTTTCAACGGAATCGGCACCGGCTACTACGGTCGCACGAACGTCTCCGCGCGCAACGGTCGTTGTGAATTCTGTAACCGCGACACGACGCTGACGTCGTACGACACGCGCGAATGGTTCTGCGTGATCTTCATCCCGCTGATCCCGCTGACGCGCTACCGGATCATGGAACAGTGCGCGTCGTGCCGCCGGCACCGGCGACTGCCGCAGCAGCAGTTCCGGCAGCAGCTCGACGAGCAGATCGCGCCATTGCGGGCCGCGATTCAGAGCAGTCCGTCGGACGCCATCGCGCACGAGAAGCTGGTCCGCGCGCTGATCGGCTTCCGCATGCTGAACGAGGCGGAGACGGCGGGCCGCGCCGCGTGCAGCGCGCTGCCGCAGAACGCGATCCTCAATCGCATCACCGGCGACATCCTCACGGCAAAGGGCGACCTCGGCGGCGCGGCGGCGTTTCTCCGGCGCGCGACGAACCTCGATCCGGCGGACCAGGGCGCGCGCGCTTCGCTCGGCAACGTCCTCTACCTGCAGCGCAACTTCGCCGAGGCCGCGCGGCAGCTCGAGGAAGCGCGCCGCCTCGCGCCTGACGACGTCGCATCCGGCTACACCCTCGGCGATTGCTACGTGCAACTGCAACGCTGGAACGAGGCGCTCGCCGTGTTCCAGGCGATCGGCGGACCGACGCCGCAGAAACTCGTCCTGCGCCGCATCGCCGAGTGCAAGAAGCAGCTCGGCTACGAGCTGACGCCGGCGGAGCGCAGCGCCGCTCGCCGCTGGTGGCCGTTCGGCCGCCGCGGACCGAAAGCGGTGAAGCTCGCGACAGCGAAGTCGGGATCCGAGCTGCGGCCGAAGGTCGTCTTCGGCCTGCTTGCCGCGGTCGCGGTCATCGCGATCGGCGGCGCGCTCACCTGGGGCTTCTACAAGAGCCATCACGTCGACGTCTACTTCGACAGCGCCATCCCGGGCGCGACGTTCAACGTCGACGGCGCGACTTTCACACCCAACCCGCCGCCCGCCCATCGCACGCTGTCGCCCGGCCGGCATCACGTCGTCGTCACCGGCCGCGACGGAAAGACGATCGAGACACGCGACGTCGACGTCGAGGGCGGGAACGTCGCCAGCTCGATCTTCACCGGCCGCGCGTACGTCTACAACACCGCCGCGCTGCGCGTCTACAAGCGCGCGGCGATCGATTACGCCGCGAACGAACGGGACGCCGGCTACAACGAACAGCTGGTCGCGCTGCAGCCGTTCTTCGAGATCGATCACCTCGACTACATCTTCGAGATGCCGCCGCAGACCGTCGAGCTCTCATCGGGACAATCGAAAACGACAAAGCACGCGTTCCTGATGTCGCAGCTGACGCTCCTGCAATACGCGCGGCTCCGGGCGGAGGAACAGAACTTCGCCGAGGCGGCGAAGGCGCTGCGCGTGGTCAACGGCTTCGAGCCTTGCAACGTCGACGCGCGCGAGATGCTCGTCGCCATCCGGGGCATGCAGAAGGCGACCGGCGATGCCGTGGCGATCGCCAAGGCCGGCATCGGCGCATGCGGCGCCGATCCGGTTCCCAGCCACCGGCTCTATCAGGACACGAAACGCCGCTTCGGCCTCGACGACGAAGTGATCGCCGAATACCGCGCGGCGCTCGACGGGCATGCGAATTCAGCGATGCATCACTACCTCTACGGCCGGCTGCTGAAGGATCCGCATGCGGCGATGGGCGAGGAGCGGATCGCGGTGAGTCTCGATCCGAAGTTCGGTTGGGCGCACGCCGCGCTGGGGTACGGCCTGACGCTGGAAGGCGCATACGCCGAGTCGATGGACGAATACGGCGCGGCGCTCGCGACGCGGCAGCACGATGACGCGACGCTGCTCTACTACACGTTCGCGGCGATCGGCGCGGGACGGCTCCAGGACGCGCACGCCGTCGTCGATCCGGCGACGGCGAAGATCGAGACGCAGTCGGCGTGGTATTCGAAGTGGCTGCTGGCGATCGCGGAGAAGAAGCTGGTGGCGGCGAAGCAGATGTACGACAGCGCCGCGAAGGATGGTCTTTCGCCGGAGGTCTGGCTCCTCGGCGCGCAGCTGTTCAAAGCGGGCGGCGACACGGAGGCGTATGCGAAGCACCTCGCCGCCGCCGACAAGCACAAGGAGCTGCGGCCGGTCGCCGCGCGGATGCGCTTCTACGACGCGATGGAGCAGGGCGCGTGGCCGGCCGCCGTGCAGCAGCTCGACGCCATGCCGGGTCACGAAAACGCATACCTGCTCCGTTTCTACGCCGCCGCGGCGACGATGCTGAACGGCGACGCGAGAGAAGCCGCGGCGCAGATGGCGGCGGTGACGAAGGCGATGGACGAAGACAAGGATCTCGATCCGATCTCGCGCCGCATGCTGACGTCGCTCGGCTCGGCGCTGACGACCGGCGACGAGGCGGCGGTGCTCGCGGCGACGCACGACGACGTCACGGAGATGAACGACGCCTGCTTCTTCCTCGGCGCGCGGGCGATGGCGCGCGGCGACCGCAAGCACGCGAAGGAGCTCTTCCAGCGCAGCGCGGCGTCGTCGTTTGATCTTTCGTTCCCCATGGCCGCCGCGCAGCGGCTGGCGTCGCTCTGATCCGATGTCGCGTTTCGACCGCCTGATCGACGAGCTGGCCACGACCGTCGTCTCCGGGCGCGCGTGCAACCAGTACTCGCGCATCGAAGGCGATCTGCGCGGCAACGCCGTCCGCCGCCGCAATCTCCGGCTCTATCTCGAGGAGCTCGACGCCATCGGCCCGCGCATGCTGCTCGTCGGCGAGGCGGTGAGCCATCGCGGCGGACGCCTCTCCGGCATCGCGTTCGTCAGCGAGACGGTGATGCTCTCCGGCGTCGACCTCGCCAACGGCACGCGCGTCCTCGGCGCCGACCGCGGTTACCGCAAGGCCACGCCCGGCCCGAAGCTGTCGACCGAGGCCAGCGCGACGATGGTGTGGGGCACGATCCGCGACATCGATCCGCTGCCGCTGCTCTGGAACGCGTTTCCGTTTCATCCGTTCAAGATCGAGAACCCGCTTTCCAATCGCGTCCCGACTCCGGCCGAGCTCGAGATCGGCTCGCGGTTCATCGGCCGATTGACGCGGCTGTTCGACTTCGAGCAGGTGGTGGCGATCGGCAACCAGGCCGCGTCGTCGCTCACGCGGATGGAGATCGCGCACGTGAAAGTGCGGCATCCGTCGATGGCGGGGAAGGCGGAGTTCGTTTCCGGGATGAAGCGATTGACCCGTTGAGCTGTTCGGCTGTTGAGCTAAACCGCTCAACCGCTTAATCGCTCAACAGCTACCCCCCGATATGCGACATCTCCACCTTCCGCGCCGGCGGCAACGCGGCGCGCAATTCGGAGTAGCGATCGTCGCGCGCGCGCCAGACCGATCCGATCACGTTGCTGATCTCTTCGTCGCTCGCGCCGCCGCGGATCAACGTGCGCAGATCGCGGCCGGTCGAGGCGAAGAGGCAGGTGAACAATTCGCCGGCGGCGGAGAGCCGCGCGCGGGTGCACGAGCCGCAAAACGGCTGCGTGACCGACGTGATGATGCCGATCTCGCCCGCGCCGTCGACGTAGCGCCAGCGCTCCGCGACCTCGCCGAAATACTGCGGCTCGACCGGCTCGAGCGGCCACTCGGCGGCGATCGTCGCCAGCACTTCGCGTCCCGGCACGACCTCGGGCATCTGCCAGGCGTTCGTGTTGCCGACGTCCATGTATTCGATGAAACGAACGATGTGACCGGTGCCGCGGAAGCGGCGCGCGAGCGGGATGATCCCGCGGTCGTTCATGCCGCGCTTCACCACCGCGTCGATCTTCACCGGCGCGAGCCCGGCGTCGGCGGCGTGGTCGATCGCGCGCAGCACGTCGTCGACGGAGAAGGCCGAATCGGTGGTGGCGCGGAACGTCGCTTCATCGAGCGAGTCGAGGCTGATCGAGATCCGCTTCAGCCCCGCCGCCGCCAGCGCCCGCGCCTTCTCGCGCGTGAGCAGGACGCCGTTCGTCGTCAGCGCGATGTCGCGGACGCCGTCGATCGCCACGAGCATCTCCACCAGCGTCTCCAGGTTCCGCCGCAGCAGCGGCTCGCCGCCGGTGAGCCGGATCTTCTCCGCGCCGTGGGCGACGAAGAGCCGCGTCACGCGCGCGATCTCCTCGAACGTCAGCAGCTGCGCCCGCTCGAGGAACGCGAAGTCGCGGCCGAACGCCTCGCGCGGCATGCAGTAGACGCAGCGGAAGTTGCAGCGGTCGGTGACCGAGATCCGAAGGTCGTGCAGCGGGCGGGCGAGAGTGTCGATGAGTGTCACTAAACCTCAGCCGGGAACAAAAACTCCAGCATCATCGGCGCGCGCTGGGCCCAGGCGCGCTCGCTGTGATCGGCGCGGCGATCCTCCTGGTACTTAAGCTCCCCGTCGCTCCACCCTTTCGCCTTCAGCCGTTCGCGCAACAGGCGCACGTCCTTCAGCGCGTCGAAGCCCTCACGCCCGCCCGTATCGAGCCAGAGCCGCGGCCGGCGTCCGGTGAAGCGATCGAGCTCTTCGAGGATCGCGCGCCTGTCCCACCAGACCGACGGCGACATCACGGCCGCCGCGGCGAACGCGTTCGGACGCGTCAGCGCGAGGTGCAGCGAGAGGAGTCCGCCGAGGGACGAGCCGCCGACCGCCGTGCCGGCGCGATCGGGGAACGTGCGATAGCTGTCGTCGATCAGCGGCTTCAACTCGTCGAGCAGCATCCGGGCGTAATCGTCGGCCCGGCCGCCGGCCTTGCGCTCCGGATCGCGCGTCGGCGTGTATTCGTCGATGCGCGACGCGCCGGTGTTGTCGATGCCGACGATGATCATCGGCCGCGCCTTCCGCTCGCCGATCATCGAATCGGCCGCGTCGGCGAGCCGCCAGTGCTGGCCGGGGATGAACGAGCGTCCCGGCTCGAAGAGATTCTGGCCGTCGTGCATGTAGAGCACGGGATAGCGCTGCTCGGGATGATCGTCGTAATCGGGAGGGAGATAGATCGTCACCTGCCGCGTGTTGTCGAAGACTTTCGACGCGAACGACATCGACTCCAGCCGGCCCTTGCGGAGGACGAGGCGGCGATTTTCACGGCGGAACGCGCGCTTGAGCGCGAGACGGAACGAGGAAGTGGCCATGGGATCAGAAGCGGATTTCGCGATATCCGCTGCGGAAGTAAACCAGCGGTTCCCCTTCCTCGGTCTGCGCGTCGGTGACCTCGCCGACGAAGATGGTGTGATCGCCCCCTTCGAGGCGTTCCGTGACACGGCACTCCAGCCGGGCGATGGCGCCGCCGATCAGCGGCACGCCGAGCTCGCCTCGCACGACGTCCGCGCCGGCGAACTTGTCCTCGGCGCGCGAGGCGAAACGGTTCGAGATGTCGCCCTGCCTGCTGTTGAGGATGCTGACGCCGAATTTCCCTGCGCCGGAGATCGCCTCGTGGGTCTTCACCGTCTTCTCGATGCAGACGAGGACCAGCGGCGGATGGAGCGACAGGGAGGAGAACGCGGCCACCGTCATGCCGAACGGCTTCCCGTCGTGCTCGGTCGTCACGACCGTCACTCCGCTGGCGAAATGCGACATGGCCAGCTTGAACTGCGCGTCATCGATGGGCATCTTCCCTCCTCGCTCGCGGCGGAGTTTACAAACTTTTGGCCGTGCGCGGCGTATGTATGCGTAGTTCACAGTTGGCAGTTGGCCGTCGGCAGCAGCAGAACCGTCTCCTGCCAACGGCCAACTACAAACTGCCAACAGGAGGATCCATGCGCCGCACGCTCGCGCTCATCGCCGTATCCGTATTCACCTTCACACTCCAGGCCGCGACTCATGACGTCATCAAGCGCGGCTACAACGTGGCCGAGGGAGGGACGCTGCACCTCGAAGCGGGGGTGGGCGACGTGAAGATCGTCTCCGGCGGCACGGGAGTGGCGATCGAGATCCAGCGCGACGCCGACAACGAGTCGTACCTCAAGCGGCACACCGTGACGTTCAGCCAGAGCGGCAACGACGTGACGGTCACCGGCAAGTACGAGTCGGGCCTCCGTTTCTTCCACTTCGGCGACGACATCCGCATCCGCTACAACGTCCGCGTGCCTGCGCACTACAGCGTCGATATCGACACGGCGGGCGGCGACGTCGACCTCGCCGATCTCAACGGCACCGTGGTCGCGCACACCTCGGGCGGCGACGTGAAGACCGGCCGCCTCACCGGCACAGCGTCGCTCTCGACCTCGGGCGGCGACGTCGAGATCGCCGGCGCGAACGGCAAGCTGACGGTCCACACCTCGGGCGGCACGATCAGCCTCGGCAACGCCAGCGGCCCGGCCGATCTGAAGACCTCCGGCGGCTCGATCAAAGTGGAAAAGATCGCCGGCGATCTCTACGCCCGCACCTCGGGCGGCTCGATCAAGATCGAAGAGGCGCACGGCACGATCGACGCGTCGACGTCCGGCGGTTCCGTCACCGCGCGCTTCGCCGCCGCACCGCAGGCCGACTCGAAACTCTCGACCTCCGGCGGCAGCATCACCGTCTCATTGCCGGCGACGGCGAACATCGACCTCGACGCGCACGCCAGCGGCGGAGGCGTCGACAGCGAGCTGCCGGTGACGGTGATGGGAAAGCACGGCGAGGATTCGCTGAACGGGAAGATCAACGCCGGCGGCCCGCGCCTTCAGCTGCGGACCTCGGGCGGAAGCATCAACGTTCGGAGGCTATGATCGCGTTCGCCGCCGCCCGCGCGCTCAACAGCGCCGCGTCCGACAACAAACCCTCGTCCCCCACCCAGTCTCCGGCGATGTAGAGGCCGCGGATCGGGGTGACCGGGGCGGGGCGGGTGGTGCTGGGCGTGACGAGCGCGTTGGAGACGGTCATCGCCGGAAGGAAGCGGCGGTGCACGAGGACGTCGCGCCAGCCGGGCTGCATCAGGTCGAGCAGCGATTCGAGCTCGCGCTCATCGGCCGCCACTTCTTCTCTGCGATCGGCGGGCTGATCGATCTCGATGTCGTGAATCGGCGCGGTGCGCGTGCGGTACTTCATCACGTGAATCAGCGCGCCGCCCTTCGGCGTGAGCTGCGCCGCGGCCGAGTGCACGGAGAAGTACGTCGGCTTGTCGATGCCGAGCGCGAAGAGGTTCTTCGGCATCGGCAGCGAAGAGAGCGCGACGTCGAGGCAGGTCGCCTCCACCGGGCGCAGCGACATCCACGCCTTGCTCGTCTCTTCATCGCCGCCGGCGCGGATCATCTCCGCGGCGCTCGACGGCTCGACCGCGAGCAGCACGTCGCCGGCCGGGATCTTCGCGCCCGGCTGATACTCCGGCGCGGCGTCGGGGAGCGCCACCGACAGCGTGTCGTTGCGATCCTCGAGCTCCAGGCCTCCGAGCTCGATCGTCCGCACCGCGCCGTCGGCGTGATGGACGGCGACCACGCGGTTGCTGGAGACGAAGTTCACGCCCGCCGCGACGGCGAGACTGTGCAGGCTGTCGACGAGCTTCTGCCATCCCTCATCGACGTACGTCACTTTGCCGGACGCGATCTGCAGCTGGCGCAGGGCGACCGAGGCGCTCTGCGCATCGGCGTCGCTGCAGTACGTGCTGAGACGGACCAACGCCTCCATCACCTGCCGCAGCCGCGCGTCGCGGACGTGACCGTCGAGCCATTCGCGAACGGTGAGGGTCGCGTACTGCTTCGGATCGAGGCGGCGGATCCGCCACATCAATCCCGCCGCTTCGCTCTTCGCGCCGAATCGCAGCAGCGAGGTGATGAGAAGTGACAACGGTGTAACAGGGAGGCGATAGCGCTCGTCACCGAAAAGCGCGGTCCCCGCGACCTTCGGAATGCCGCCCCGGACCGGGACGCCGAGCTCGCGCAAAACGCGCGCCGAGCCGCCGGTGCGATAGAGCGCGTGCGGACCGAGATTGAAGCGGAAACCCCTGCGCAGATGCGTGATGGCGCGCCCGCCGAGGTAGCGCCGGCGCTCGAAAATCGTGACCGATTTCCCGGCCCGCGCGAGGATGACCGACGCGGCAAGACCGGCCAGTCCGCCACCGATGACGACCACGTTTTTGCCCACGAGCCCGCGATGGTAGCGCATTTTGCACGGCGGGCCGGATGCATGGCAGAATGCCGGACGGGTTCAGCTCCATCCTTTAATCGAATGCTACGGTCCCTTTCAGCGATGGTCCTCACACTGATCGCGGCGGCGCCTCTACGCGCCGCGACGGTGAATGATTTCTACGCCTCGCTCCTGAAGCGCGGGATCGAGCACGTCACCGCCGGCAGCTACGAGGCGGGAGCGGGCGAATTGAAGATCGCCGCGTTCGGACTCGTCGATTCGCTCGAGCACTATCAGACCGCGCAGGTCTATCTCACCATCGCCAGCCAGCACCTCAACCGCGAGCCGCAGACGCGCGCCGCCGCCACGCGCGTGATCGCCGCCGAGCGCGTGGAGCGGCGTTACGCGAAGCTGGCGTTGCCGGAGAAGGTGAGGAAAGAGTTCGAGGCGATCGCGCAGAAGGTGCTGACGCCGGGGCAGTTCGAGACGCTGCTGAAATAACCAGGAAAGAGGAGTGCGGACGTCTCGTCCGCACAGCCGGCGCTCTCTACGCCGGCTTCTCCGTCCCGCGGAGACGAGCGGACGAGACGTCCGCTCCCCTGTTTGTGACCGGGAGCGACTGGATCGCCCGGATCAACCGCGTCCCCGCCGCGTTTCCCTTGATCACCAGCCCGTTGATTCCTTCCCTCAGTCGATCGCGCTCGCTGGCGCTGAGGTCGCGGCCGGTGAAAACGACGATCGGGATGCGCGCCGTTTCCTCGCTCCGCCTCAGCATCTCCGCGACTTCGAAGCCGCTCATGCCGGGCATGTTGAGATCGAGAATGATCACGTCGGGCTTCATCGTCTCCGCGCGCTCCAGCCCTTCCTGACCGGAGAGCGCGCGCTCCAGCTCGTAGCCTTCGCCCTGTAGCTCGGCCTCGAGCAGGTCGTGCACGACCGTGTCGTCGTCGATGACCAGCAGGCGCGCACGCTTCGACGCCACGCGCGACGTGATCTCGCGCAGCCGCCGCAGCATGCGCGGCCAGTCGACCGGCTTGATGAAGTAATCGTCCGCGCCGAAGGCCAGCGCGAGCTCGCGGTTGTCGATCATCGAGACGATGATCACCGGCAGGGGCGAGGTCTTCTCCTCCTGCTTCAGCGTCTTCAGCACCTCGAGACCTTCCATCCCCGGAAGCACGAGATCGAGCGTCACCGCGAGCGGCTGCATGGTCTGCGCGAGCCGCAGCGCGTCCTCGCCCGTGCGCGCGCGAACCGGCACGTAACCCGCCGACTGCAGGTACGTGCTCAGCGCGTCGAACGCGTTGTCGTCATCCTCGACCACGAGAATGCGGTCGCCGGGCGGAATGACGGTGCCGTCGGGATTGACGATCGGGCTGGGAATCGTCGCGCCCTGGAAGTAGCGCGGCAGGGTGAAGGTGAACGTGCTCCCCTCGCCCGGCGTGCTCTGAACCTCGATGCGACCTTTCTGCAGCTCGACGAATTTCTTCACCAGCGATAACCCGAGTCCCGTGCCGCCGTGCTGGCGGCTGACGGTGGTGTCGACCTGCGTGAACTCGTCGAAGATGACCTGCAGGTGCTCCGGCGCGATGCCGATGCCGCGGTCGACGACGCTCACGGAGATCGACTCGCTCCGTCCATCCATCGGCGGCACGCGCCGCGCGCGAATGGTCACGAGCGAGCTGGAGGTCGAGAACTTCACGGCGTTCGAGAGCAGGTTGTAGAGGATCTGCTTGAACTTGGCGTGATCGGTCTCGATCTCGCTCACGTCGTCGGCCACGTCGATCTCGAACGACACGCTCTTGCGCGACGACGTCCCCTTCATCACCTGGCAAACGCTGTCGATCGCCGCGCGGACGTTGAAGGTCTCGGGGAAGAGCTCCATCTTCCCCGCTTCGACTTTCGACAGGTCGAGGATGTCGTTGATGATCGCCAGGAGGTGCTGGCCCGAGGTCAGGATCGACTTCAGGAATCCGAGGTACTTCGGCTCGATCCGATCGTTGAGGCGCTCGGTGAGGATCTCGGAGAAGCCGATGATGGCGTTCATCGGCGTGCGCAGCTCATGCGACATGTTGGCCAGGAAGACGCTCTTGGCCTGATTGGCCTCCTCCGCCTGCCGGTTCTTGATCTGCAGCTCGCGCAGGATGCGGGCCTTGCTGATCGCCGACACCGCATGCTCGCGCACCCGCGCCAGGACGCGGAGGTCGTAGCGGCTGAAGGCGTTCGGATCGGTGAAGTTGTCGAAGATCAAAAACCCTTCGACCCGGCCGCCGAGGGTGACGGCCATCGCCAGCATCGACTTCGGGATCGGCAGGTGACTCGTCTTCTCCGCGCCCGCCAGCCCGATGAAGTCTTCCTCGCGGATCAGATAGACGCCTTCCTCGAGTTGCTCGGCGCGCTCGGAGTAGCGGCGCATCGCCTCCTCCAGCGACATCGAGATGCCGCGGAAGAGCTCGAGGTCGTATCCGCTGACGGCGACGACCTCGGTGCGCTGCGTCTCGTGATCGAACTTGAGGAACGCGGCCTTCTCCGCCTGCGGGAAGAGACGCAATCCCTGTTCGAGGATGCTCTTCAGCACGCTTTCCAGCACGACCTCGCGGTTGATGACCTCGACCATCCGATCGACGGTCTCCAGCTCCCTGGTCTGGGCGCGGATCTCCTCGGTGCGCGCCAGCACGAGGTCTTCGAGCATGCGGTTCTTCCGCTTGAACTGCGCGAGGCGGAAGCGGTTGATCACGTAGCCGCCGAGGTAGATGACGAGGACGTAGGCGAGGAAGGCCCACCAGCGCAGCCACCATGCCGGCATGACCGCGAAGCGCCAGGTCAGCGGCTCGCGCGACCAGACGCCGTCGGCGTTCCGCGCCTGGACCTCGAAGGTGTACTCGCGGGCGAAGAGAACCGCCGGCAGGTTCGTGTAGCGGATCTTGAAATCGCTCTTCTCCGGCGACCAGGCGTCGTAGCCGCGCAGGCGCGTGCGGTAGCGGACGCGCGATTCGTCGGAGAACGTCAGCGCGGCGTACTCGATGGCCACTTCGTTGTTGCCGTCGCGATCTTCGCGGAAGGTGACGTGGCGGAAGCGGATGGGAGGAGGAGGCGTCGGCGCGGCGAGCACCGCGGGATCGAAGACCGAGACGCCGTTCGGCGTGGCGAAATGAACGCGGCCCGCGGGACCGATGGCGATCGGTCCGTACGCCCACGCTTCGTCATCGATCAGGCCGTCGGCCTTCGTCACCCGCTCGACGATGGTGAAGCTCTTCGGATCGACGGCCACCAGTCCGGCGTTGTCGCTGATCCAGACCGTGCCGGTGGTCGGCGATGGCGCGATACCGACGATCAAGCCGCCGCCCAGCGTGCGCCGCGGCAGTTGCGCAATTACCTTAACAGGCGGCTTGATGGTCGCCGGATCGAGCACGGCCAACCCCTCGGCCGTGCCGACCCAGAGGCGTCCGCCGATGAACATCAGCGTGCGCATCGAGTCGGTCGGCGCGCCGTTCTCGGTCGTCCAGACGGGGGCGAAATGAGCGAGGGGAGCGGACGTCTCGTCCGCTCGTTGGCCGTTCTGAGCGGACGAGACGTCCGCTCCCCTCCTCGTGATGGGTCGCGTCGAACGGTACAGCCCGTTGTCCGCGGTCGTGACCCACGCGAATCCGCGGTCATCGACCGCCACGCTCGTACCGCCGGTCGGCGGAAGCCCCTCACCCGTTTTGAACGAGAGCCACTGATCGCCTACAAGCGCCGTGATCCCGCCGGTGCCGGCGAACCACATGTTGTCGCCGAACCGGCGCACCGCGTACGTCACGTCGAGCGGATAACTGGTGACGACGCCGCGCTGCGCGCCGATCGTCACCGCGGTGGTCGCCGATCCCGTCGACTGCGGCGGAAGGTTGTCGGGAGTGGAGAGGCAGGCGACGCCGCCGACGGTGCCGATCCACAACCGTCCCGCCCCGTCGTAGGCGGCGGCGTAGACCGAATTGCTGCGCAGGCCGTTCTCGGCGCGCAGCGTCGTCGTCGTTTCGTCGGGACCGATCGCCGCAAGCCCGCCGCCGGTGCCGATCCACAGATACCTGGACCAGGGACTCGGCGCCATGTCGCGCGGCACGACGCAGAAGGCGCTCATGTCGGGCAGCTGCGGCGCTGCGCCGGGACGGAGATGGCCGGTATACGCCTGGAACGCGGCCCAGTCGCTGCGCAGGCGCGACGCGCCGCCATTCTGCGCGAACCAGATGTTCCCTTCGCGATCGCGCAGCAGCGCCCACAACGTCTCGCCGAGCAGACCCTGCGCGCGATGAACGAGCGCATGCTTCGACGGGTCGCGGCGATCGAGCCACATCGCGCCCGAGCCGAGGCTGGCGACCCAGATGCGGCTGCCGTTTTCGACGAGCGCGACGATCCGTTCGTGCAGCTCGTGATCGATCACCTGAACCTGTCCATTGGCGATGGTCCAGACGGAGCCGTCGACGCTGCCGCCCCAGATGGCGTGATCGGATGTCTCGATCACCGCGCCGGGCGGCGAGGGAGGCGTGGGGAGCAGCGATCCGCGTCCATTCGCGTCGATGTTCACCACCGCGCCGCCGTTCATGCCGACGATGACCCCGCCGCCGGCGCGCGGCGAGAGGCAGTTCACGGCGTGGTCGAACGCGCGGAGGTCGATCGTCGATTCGCGCAGCTTTCCGTGCTCGATGCGGTAGCGCATCAGGCCGTCCTGCGTCCCCACCCACACCCACCCATCCTCGCCCGCGGCGAGGCAGTTGCGGCGGATGCGCGCGTGGACGAGCGGAGCTCCGCCGAAGGCCGGCGCGAAGTGAACGCGTCCCCCCGGCTCGTACGCTTCGAGCGGTTTCTCCGAGACCACGAGGCCCGATTCGGAACCGACCCAGAGGTGATGCGAGGCGTCCTCGATGACCTCGCGCACGGTCAGATCGGCCAGGCCGTCGTCGGTCGTGTAGCCCTCCATCGAATGGCCGTCGTAGCGCGAGATGCCGGTGGAGTAGAAGGCGAACCAGATGTAGCCGAGGTGGTCCTGCGCCACTTTCTGCACGCTGGCCGAGGTGAGCGGCGCCACCTGGTCGTTCGGCGTGAAATGCGTGAAGGGAAGCTCCTGCCCGCGCGCGAGCGCCGACACGAAGAGCAGACAAAGGATGAGGCGCGGGAAGGTGGAGGGCATTGCTAACGGAAGTGTAAACCCGCGTCCCTCGTGTACGTACAATCCCGATGTGGCTCGCTTTCACGACTGGCTGGAGCTCGGAAAAAATACGATTCGTTCGCTGAAGGCGAGTGACGTCGCGAACTTCTACTCGTACGAATGGCCGGAGACGCGCCGCGTGCTGGTGGCCGAGCATGCGGCCGACATCGAGAACGAGCGGCGCGCCTGGTGCCGCTGGATCCGCACCGCCAGCGCCGTCATGTACGGCGTGGCCAAGAAGCTCGCGCCGTTGCGGCGTTTCGCCTTCATCTTCGCCAACATCTACTTCATCTTCTGCCTCGTCTCGCTCGCCACGCGCGTGGAGCGCGTGCCGGTCTGGACGCTCATCGAGCTCTCCGGCACGTTCCTCCTGATGACGACGCTGCTGGCGATGGAGATCATCGACAAGCTGAAGTTCCGCGATGAGCTGGAGCTCGCGCGCGAGCTGCAGGCCAGCCTCGTGCCGAAGTTCCCGCCGCGCCTCGCCACGTACGACATCTCCGCCCAGAACATCGTGGCGAACATGGTGGGCGGCGACATCTACGACTTCGTCCCGCTCGCCGACGGCCGCGTCGCGGTGCTCTTCGGCGACGCCTCGGGACACGGCATGGCCGCCGGCCTGGTGATGGCGGTCGCGCACGCGTCGTTCCGCACGCAGCTCGACATCGATCCGTCATCGGCGTCGATCATCAACAGCCTCAATCGCATCCTCTGCCGCACCGGCGGCAACCGCTCATTCTTCGCCTGCTGCTACGTGCTGCTCCAGCCCGACGGCAACTTCGTGGCCACGGTCGCCGGCCATCCGCCGATCCTGAAGATCGACGGCGGCGGCAAGGTCGCGGAGCGCATCGGCCGCGGCGCCTATCCGCTCGGCATCAAGGCGTCGATGCAGTGGGAAGAGACGCGCGGCTGGCTCGCGCCGGGCGAGCGGCTGCTGCTTCACTCCGACGGACTGACCGAAGCGCGCAACACCAACAGCCGCGAGTTCGGCGACGCCTACCTCGACGCCATCGTCGGCTGGAGCGGCAGCGCCCCGGCGCACGCCATGGTGCAGACGGTGATGGAGGAGTGGAAGACGTTCACCAGCACGCGTCCGATCGAGGACGACGTGTCGATCGCGGTGATCGAACATCGCTGAAATCCTGCGCGCAGACGCAGGATCTCCGGCGGCACCGGCAGGCGCGAGCCATGTACGGTCAACGCGGTGTGACCGGAGATCCTGCGTCTGCGCGCAGGATTTCTTCGCTGAAGACGGATAACGCCAGATCCACCCTTCCCAGCGGCGCCGACACCTGCACTCCGGCCACGCGCTCGCGCACGCGGCTGAGCGTCTCGCGTGCGATGGCCACGCCTTCGTGCATGGCGTGCTCCTTCGACTTCTCACTGGCGATGCGCATCCGCTCCATCACGTCGTCGGGCACGCTCACGCCCGGCACTTCGTTGTTCATGAACTGCGCGTTGCGGTACGACAACAGCGGCCAGATGCCGGCGACGACCGGCAGGTGCATGTGCGCGATGCGCTCGAGGAAGTGCTCGAGCTGGCGGACGTCGAACACCGGCTGGGTGATCGCGTACTCGGCGCCGGCCTTCACTTTCCAGTCGAGGCGGCGCAGCTCGTAATCGAGATCGAGGTGGCCGGGATTGACGCCGACGCCGATGGTGAATCGCGTCGGCTCGCCGAACGGATTGCCGCCGAGGTCGAGGCCGCGATTCATCAGGCTGACCATGTTCGTCAGGCCGATCGAATCGATGTCGAATACCGCGGTCGCCTCCGGATACGGCCCCATCTTCGGCGGATCGCCGGTGATCAGCAGGAGGTTGTGCAGGCCGAGCGCGGCGCATCCGAGGAGGTCGGAGTGCATGCCGAGGAGATTGCGGTCGCGGCAGCAGTAGTGCAGCACCGTCTCGATGCCGACCTGCTGCTGCAGGAGCACGGCGACGGCGATCGCGCCCATGCGGTTCTGCGCGCGCGGGCCGTCGGGAACGTTGACGGCGTCGACGCCCGCCGCTTTGATGGCGTGCACCGACTTGATCATCGCGTCGGGGTTCGGTCCCTTCGGCGGCGTGATCTCGATCGTCGTCACGAACTCGCCGTGCGCGATCTTGCGGCCCCAGTTCGAGCGCGTCGACATGGCCGCCGGCTCGACTCCCGCCTGCTCGTGCTGCTTGCCGTTGCCTTCGATGATCACGAACGCGCGGCGCGGCGAGAGCGGGCGGACGGCGTCCGCCATCATCTTGATGTGCTCCGGCGTCGTGCCGCAGCAGCCGCCGATGAACTTCACCCCCTTGTGGATCAGCCGCTTGGCGTACTTCGAGAAGTAATCGGGGGAGGCCATGTACATCTGCCGCCCGTTCACGTCGCGCGGCAGGCCGGCGTTCGGCTGACAGGAGAGCTTCTTCGCCGTGACGTGCGCGATCTCTTCGATGGCGTCGAGCATGACGTCGGGGCCGACGGAGCAGTTGAGTCCGATGACGTCGGCGCCGGCGCGATCGAGGCGCTGGGCGATCGTCTTCGGGAGGTCGCCGTACACGGTGCGGCCGTCGGTGCCGATGGTCATCTGGGCGATGATCGGCAGCGAGCAGACCTCGCGCACGGCGGAGATGGCCTGCTCCATCTCCGCGATGTTGGCCATGGTTTCGAGCACGAAGAGGTCGACCCCGCCGTCGCGCAAGGCCTCGGCCTGTTCGCGGAAGATCGCCCGCGCTTCGTCGAGCGAGGTCGGACCGTATGGCTCGAGGCGGATGCCGAGCGGGCCGATGGCGCCGGCGACGTAGACCGCGTCTCCCGCCGCCTTGCGCGCGAGCTCCGCGCCGCGGATGTTGATGTCGCGCAGCTCGTCCTCGATGCCGAAGCCCTGCAGCTTCACGCGATTCGCGCCGTAGGTGTTGGTCTCCAGGATCTCCGCGCCGGCGCGGACGTACTGGCGGTGCACTTCGAGCACGATCTCCGGATTGCGGACGTTCAGCTCGTCGTAGCACTTGTTGATGAAGACGCCCTTGGAGTAGAGCATCGTCCCCATGGCGCCGTCGAAGAGGTAGACGTGTTCGTCTGCGATTGCTTGTATGAAATCCTGCATGTCAGATAGCAGATAGCGGATAGCGGATAGCAGATAGCAGATAGCAGGCAGGCGTTTCGTCTGCTATCTGCTATCCGCTATCTGCTATCTGCTATCTCTCCATAAACACAAAGCCCCACGCCGTATGACGTGGGGCCAGTCGAAAAAAGTCGATCTCGAACGGCGGCGATTTAGCTTTTTTTAAGCTGGTTGCAAGCGGCCCCAAATCACTCCAGCGCTTCGAAATGTAGGCGCCATGGGGGAGAATGTCAAACCCATGGTCCGCCGGTCCCTGCCCCTTCTCGTCGTCCTCGCTCTCTCTCTTCAGGCCCAGGTCATTCCGCTTCCGCACGCGACGCTCGGCGAGCTCGCGAACGCGCCCGACATCCCGTCGTCGCGCGCGCACGAGCAGTTCCGCGTGGCACAGACATTCCTGTCCGCGCAGTCCTGGGCCACGCTCCCCGAACAGACGACGGCGTCGGCTCTGCAGCCGCCGCCGCTCGGCACCAACTTCTCGGCAGGCGGCAGCAACTCGCTCTATCCCGTCGACGCGGCCGGCGCCGTCGGACCACAGCAGATCGTCAGCGTCTTCAACAACGGGCTCTTCGTCTACGACCGCAACGGCAATCGCACGTCGGCGATCACGCTCGCGCAGTTCTGGTCCGATCCGTCGATCTCCGCCGGCGACTACTACGATCCGCGCATCATCTACGACGCGGCCGCGAACCGCTGGTTCATCGCCGCGCTCTACGATCGCAATCTGAAGAATTCGACGGTGGTGATCGGCGTGTCGGACGGCGGCGATCCGAACGGCTCGTGGTCCCGCTACCGCATCCCCGTCGACTCGCAGAATGCCCGCGTCGCCGATTTCACACGCCTCGGCATGACGGCGGACAAATTCATCATCACCACGAACAGCTCCTTCGGCGGCAGCGAGTTCTGGTCGATGACCAAGGCCGACGCCTACACGACGCTGAAGACGGTGAAGCACACGTTCAGCATCCATCCCGATTTCCAGCCGGTGACGTTCGTCGACAATTCGACGACGACGGCGTTCATGGTCACCAACGGCGGCGCCGGATTCGCCGACCTCTGGCGGCTCGACGACACGCCGACCTTCCTCGCCCAGTTCACCACCGCCCCCTGGGACGAGCCGTTCAACACCGAGATCGCGCCGACAGGGATCGGCGGAAAGATGGACATGGGCGAGACGACGATGCAGGCGGCGGTCGGCCGCAACGGCGTGATCTTCGCGGTGCACGCGATCGTCAGCACGACCGCTCCGGTGCACAGCGGGATCCGCTGGTGGCGCATCCTCACCGACGGCACGGGCGCGGAGACCGGCACGATCGACGATCCGACGGCCAGGACGTTCTACGGCTTTCCTTCGATCGCCATGAATCGCGCCGGCGGCGCGCTGATCGGCTATTCGCTCTTCAGCGTCGATCGCTTTCCGGCTGCCGGATATTCGTATCGCGATCCTTCCGGAGCGATGTCGTCGAGCGGCGTGCTGAAGGATGGAGAGGCGGTCCCGCACGTGACGCGCTGGGGCGACTACACGACGACGGTGGTCGATCCGGCGAACGATCTCGATTTCTGGAGCGTGCAGCCGTACGGCAACAACCAGCTGTGGGGCGCGTGGTGGGGGAAGATCGCGATTCCGGTGGCGCCGGCGAGAGTGCGGGCGGTGCGGCACTAGCGGCGCTAGCGAAAAATTCTCCGCAGGCGATCGAGTCCCCGCTCGACCTGCTGTCGATTGCGATCCGCTTCCTCGGCCCATCTCCGGAACTTCTCGAAGGTGATCGCGGGCGGCTCGTCGAAGTTCTCGCGATCGAAGAAGACCTTGCGGATGACGCGCCCGAGGATGCCGCTGGGGCAGGAATGCGTCGGCGCGGTGCCGTCGAGGAAGACCTCGCGCAGCGGACCGGGACAATCGTCGCGCCACAGCATGCCGGTCTCGGGATCGATGTTGCGGAACGTGACGCCCTTCGGCGCGGCGGGCTCGCCGTGCACGTGCGGGATAGCGCTCATGTACGCGCCCCACACCGGGATCGCGGCCTCCGCCGACGAGAGTCGCAGCGGCGCGCCGTGATCGAAGCCGACCCAGACGGTCGTCACCATGTCGGGCGTGTAGCCGACGAACCAGGCGTCGCGATAGTCGTTCGTCGTTCCGGTTTTTCCGGCGACATAGCCGAGGCCGTAGCGCTTGAGCCGCGATGCGGTACCGCGCTGCACGACGCCGCGCAGCAGCGAGTGCATGACGAACGCCGGCGCGGCGTCGGCGACCTCCTTCCGCTCCACATCCTGCGTGAAGAGGCTCTTCCCTTCGCGATCGCGGACCTCGGTGAGCAGGTACGGCTCGATGCGCGTGCCGAGGTTCGGGAACGCGGTGTACGCGGCGGTGAGCTCGCGCATGGTCACCTCCGTCACGCCGAGCGGCAGCGCCGGGATCGCCTCGAATTTCTCTTCGAATCCGAACTTGCGCGCCGTCCTGATCACGCGCTGCAGTCCGACGTCCTGCGTCAGGCGCACGGTCGGAACGTTCAGCGACGCTTCGAAGGCCTCGCGCAACGACACGCGTCCGCGATAGCGCTCGTCGTAGTTGTGCGGCTGCCAGCTGGCGACGGTGATCGGCGCGTCGACGAGCAGCGTGGCGGTGGTGGCGCGCTTGGAGGCGATCGCGGCGAGGTAGGCGAAGGTCTTGAACGCGGAGCCGGGCTGCCGGTGCATGTTCGACGTGCGGTCGAACGGCGAGACGTTGTAGTCGGTGCCGCCGAGGAGTGCGCGCACGCCGCCGCTGCGCGGATCGACGGAGAAGATCGCCACCTGCAGCGGCTCGTTCTCCGCCGCCTCGGCGATCCAGTCGAAGCGCGCCGTCAATTGCGACGCCGAGCGGCGCGCGACCCGTTCCGCGGCGCGTTGCGCGGCGGGATCGAGCTCGCAGACGATCGTCAATCCCCCTTCGATCACCGCCCGCACGCCGATCGCTTCGACGATGTCGCCGCGCAGCGCGCGGAGGTAGAACGGGAACGGCGCCTGGGGGATCGTGCCGCGATTGAACTCGACGTCGCGCGACGTCGCGTCGCGAAATTGTTCGTCATCGATCCAGCGATGGCCGTGCATCACTTTCAGGATCGCGTCGCGGCGCGCGCGCACGATGTCGGGACGCTTCTCCGGCGTGTCGCGATTCGGGGCGCGGATGATGCTGGCCAGCAGCGCGGCCTCGTCGACGCGGAGGTCGCGCGGCTGCTTGTTGAAGTAGAGACGCGACGCTTCGTCGATGCCGAGCACCGGCTTGCCCGCGCTGTGTCCGAGGTAGACCTCGTTCAGGTAGATCTCGAGGATTTCGTCCTTCGACATCCGCGCGTCGAACGAGACGGCGAGCAGCATCTCCACGATCTTGCGGCGCCAGGTGCGCTCCTGGGAGAGGAAGCGCGCCTTGATGATCTGTTGATCGATGGTCGAGCCGCCCTGCGTGATGCCTCCGGCGCGGAGGTCGGCGAAGGCCGCGCGCGCGAGGCCGATCGGGTCGACGCCGATGTGATGGCGGAAGCGGACGTCCTCCGCGGCGATGAAGGCGTCGCCGACGAAACGGGGCACTGTCCTGATCGAAACAGGAGGCGTGATACGCCAGTCGAGGCCATAGAGCCGCGCCACTTCCGATTTGCGTGCGGCGGAAAAAATGATCGTCGGTTCGCGCCACCGATGTTGCACCAGCTCGCGCGAAACGCGGTGGTTGAGGACCGCCATCCAGACGCAAAACGAGAGCTCGGCGGCCCAGATCAGGAAGGCAACGGCGATCGTCCATCGCGGCAACCGCATCGAGCGTGACAATCGCGGCATGTTCGTCTAAATTGAGATTTGTGCAACGAAGTTGCCACGCGCCTCCCAAATAGACACGCTTTTGATAAGGAGACAACGAATGGCTGCAAAGAAGTCAGCCTCCCGGAAATCCTCGAAGAAAGCCGCGAAGAAGGCGAGCAAGAAGGCAGCGAAGAAAGCGCCGGCGAAGAAGGCTCCCGCCAGGAAAGCGGCGAAGAAAGCCCCGGCAAAGAAAGCCGCCAAGAAGGCGCCGGCGAAAAAAGCGGCGAAGAAAGCCGCCGCTTCGAAGAAAGCGCCCGCCAAAAAAGCGGCCAAGAAAGCTCCCGCGAAGAAGGCGGCGCCGGCGAAGAAAGCGGCCCCCGCCAAAAAAGCCCCGGCGAAGAAAGCCGCCGCTCCGAAGCGCAAGCCGATGGCCGCCGCGCGCAGCGTCATCAGCCGCGTCGTCGAGCAGGTGAAAGAAACGGCCGCGAACGTGGCCGAAACGGTGAGCAACGTGATGCCCGGCGGCGGCAGCAGCGAAACGTCAGAGCCGACGCCCAGCGGCGGCAGCACGTCCGAGAGCGAACCCGCGACGTAACGTTCGTCCTGGTGTGGCGCCGGCGACGGCGCCACACCGCAGACATCAGCCCGCGTTTTCGAACGCTTTGCGGATCCGCCTCGAGAAGTACTTCGTCGGCAGTCCGCCGCTCCAGCGGCCAAACTGCTTCGCCTTCCTGAACGACGTCATCGCCGCGCTCTTGTAGTTGTCGTCCGCTTCGAACGCGTATTGCGAGTACTGCGACGCGCCGAGGAACGCCCAGATCCAGCCGTTGCGCGGAAGGTCCTGCGAGAGCGACTGAAACCCGCGCGTCGCTTCCTCGAAATCGCCGGCGAAGTATTTCTCCAGCGCCTTGCGCAGACGCTCCTTCGTCGCGCCGAGCGCCGCTTCGGTCGCGGCGACGGGACGCGTCGGCGTGAGCACCGGCGTCGGGTTGGGCGGAAGGCCGGGAGCGGTCGCGGAGTCGGCGAGTAGCGTCGCGTTCTGCGCCGCGGCGACGACGTTGTTCAGATCGTCGTTCGTCTTCGCCATCGCCAGTCCGGTGTTCGCGCCGAGCACCGACTGCAGGGCCTGCGCGTATTGCGGCGAGCCGGTGGCCTTCCGCTGCTGTGCCGACTTGAGATGCGCCTGCGCTTCGTTGATCGCCGCCTGCGCGCGCTGGCGCAGGCCCGGATCCATCGCCGGCGCCGCTTGCACGGGCGACGGCGTGATGGGATTCGGAGTCACGGGACGCGGTTGCACGGGAGTCGGCACCGGTGCGGTCGACTCGGGAGGAGGAGCCTGCGACGCCTCGAGCTTCGTTTTCGCGCGCTGCATCAGCGTGTCGAGGCCGCCGAGATCGTATTCACCGGGCCCGGAGGCCTTTTCGAAGTCGGCGATCGCCGCCTCGTACTTGCCGAGATTCAGGTTGGCCACCGCGCGGTAGTAGTACGGCTTGTAGACGATGAAGATGGCGCCGTACGTCCGCTCGTGATCGCTCTCCTTCGGATGCGCGTTGATCGCGGAGGTCATCTTCTGCACGACCGCCGACCATTGCCCCTTGTGCGCGGCGGCGATGCCGGCGTCGTAATCGTCGTACCACGACGCCATCGCGGCGCCGGCGGGAAGCAGGAATGCGAGGAGGGCGACAGTAAGAAGTTTCGCGCGGCTCATGGCTGCTGAATCTCCTTCTCGAGCTGGCCGTAGTCGACGTTCTCGATGTCTTTGTGGATCGACACGCGCTTGCCGGCCTCGATGTTCACGTCGAACGTCGCGTCGTGACTCGGGCCCTTCAGCGTGACGTGGTACTTGCCCGGCTCCAGCTCGATGCGTGTGGGCGTCGAAAGTTTTTCGTCGGACAGATCGACCGGCTTGTTCGTGTCGGCGTTGATGATCTTGTCGAGATCGCCCCAGGGCGACGCGGAGAGGAGCAGCACCCCTTGTCCCGGCGGCACCGGCGTCGTCGATTCCGGAGCGGTCGTCGTGACCTGCGTGCCGCTCGGCGTGGTGGTCGTCACGACGCCCGCGGGCTGCGGCGTGCGGTTCTTCATGAAGAGCCATCCGCCTGCGGCGATGACGATCACGACGGCCGCCGCGATACCGATCATCATGCCGTTGCTCTTCTTCGGCGGCATCTGGATCTGCCGCTCCTGCACCGTCGCTTCAGCCTCGGCCGGCTGCTGCCATTTCTTCTCCTGCAGCGTCGGCGCGGCGCCGCCCACGGCACCTCCGGCCTGCGTCCGGCCGAAGTTCTCCATCACCGTTGCTTCATCGCTGCCGATCGTCTTGCGCGACGAGCCATCGGCCAGCGTCTGCTGCTTGAGGCCGGGCTCCATGATCGTCGCCTCGTCGGCGGCGGCGCGGGTGCCGGTCGGACCGACGCGCGGCGCCGGCATGGTGCCGCCGCCGCCCGGCATCGTGCCGCCCTGCGGGAACGTGCCGCCGCCGGTGAACTGGCCGGTGGTCATCTTCGGCAGGTCGGCGAGCGTCTGCGCGCCGCTGAGCGTGATCATCTTTTCGCCGAGGCCGTACTTCTGGTCGGGCGGGATCGAATTGCGGACGTTCTCGAGCGCCTGCGCGAAGTCGGCGGCGGTCTCGAATCGATGATCGCGATTCTTCTCCAGCGATTTCATGATGATCGCTTCGAGTTGCGGCGGGACCTTCACCTCGGGATTGAGCTCGGTGATCGGCGCCGGCTTTTCGGTGACGTGCTTGAGGATGTAGCCGTGCGGGTTCGTGGCCTGGAACGGCGCGCGTCCGGCCAGCATCTCGTACATCACGATGCCGAACGAATAGAGGTCGGAGCGCGGATCGAGATGCTCGCCTTCCTTGAGGAATCCCGCCTGTTCCGGCGACGCGTACTTCAGTTTTCCCAGGAACATGCCGGTTTGCGTCAGGCCGTGTCCCGACTCGCCTCCCTCGGCGAGCTGCTTGGCGATGCCGAAGTCGATGACCTTCACCAGCAGTTTCCCGTGATGGTCCTGCGACAGCATGATGTTCTCGGGCGAGATGTCGCGATGGATCAGGCCCATCGAGTGCAGGTGATCGAGGCCGTGCAGCGCTTGGATCGACATCTCGACGCTGAGCCGCGGCGGCACCGGACCGTTCGTGGCGATCCATTTCTGGATGTTCGTGCCGTCGATGAACTCCCAGACCATGTAGTACGAGCCGTCTTCGAGCTGGGCGAAGTCGTACAGCATGGCCAGGTTCTTGTGCTTGATCATCGTGGACGTGCGGGCCTCCTGGAGGAAGCGCTGCAGTCCCTGGTCGTCCGAGGCGACGTTCGGCCGCATGATCTTGATCACGCGGAGCTCGTTGAGGTGGATGTGCCGGACCTTGAAGATCTCGCCCATGCCGCCCACGCCGAGGCGGTCGAGGATCTGATACTTCCCGTCGAGCAGCCGGGACGAATACGTCCGCTGGAACAACGTCACCTTCTCCCCGCAATGCGGACACTGGTCGTACTGCGGGTCGATGGCTTCCTTGCAGCGGAGACAGGTGATGTTGCTCATGTGATCTCCCGATAGCTGTTGAGCGATTGAGCTCTTGGGCTAATGAGCTCAACGGCTCAACAGCTGAATCGCTCGACAGCTCTAGTGGTCTCTCAACACATAACTGCACGCCGGGTCGGCGCCGAAGCGCACCACGTCTCCCGGCTTGAGTTGCGCGCGCTCGACTCGCGCGTTGTTCACGTACGTTCCATTCGCAGACTTCAGGTCCTCCAGCAGCAGTTGCGTCCCGCTGGCGGTGATGCGGGCGTGCTTGCGCGAGACGGCGGGATGCGACAGCACGATGGAACAGGTGCGGTCGCGGCCGACCATCACTTCGCCGTTGAGCGGGAACTTTTCGTTGATCTCCGGCTTGACGTTCACCAGCTGCCAGGTCTGCAGGGGCTGCTGCGGGATGATCGGCGTGGGGGGCGTCGGATTCCTGCGGACCGTCGCCGCCTGCACCGGTCCGGAGGAGGATGAGGAGGAGGCGGCGCGCTGCCCCTGCGTGCGCGCCACCGGCTGCCTCGCGTTGTACTCCTCGAGGGCCTCGAAGAATTCGCGCGCCGTCTCGAAGCGCTGGTCCTGCCGCGGATGCATCGCCTTCAGCACGATCGCCTCGAGCTCCTTGTCGAGCTCCGCGCGCAAGGCGCCGGGCGGCTGCTTCTCGCCGCGGTAGATCGCGTCGATCAGCTTCGGCAGCGAGCGGCTGTTGAACGGCAGCGTGCCGGTCAGCATTTCGTACAGCACGACCCCCGACGAATAGACGTCGCTCTTCGCGCCGGCGTCCTTCGGCTCGCGGATCTGCTCCGGTGACATGTAATGCGGCGTGCCGAGGAGAAATCCGGACTTCGTCAGCACCGTCTGTCCCGATCCCGCCCCTTCCTTGATCTTGGCGATGCCGAAGTCCGTCACCTTCACGGTTCCGGTCTTCTCGCGGATCAGGTTCGCCGGCTTGATGTCGCGATGGATGATCCCCTTGCCGTGCGCGTAGACGAGCGCCTCGAGCAGGCACTGCGCGATGGAGATCGCCTCCTGGATCGGGAGCGCTCCCCTCTCGCTGAGCAGCAGATCGACCGGCGTCCCCTCGACGTACTCCATCACCAGCACGGCGCTCTGGTCGTCGTTGATGAATTCGTAGAAGCGGGTGATGTAGCGATGGCGAAGCTTGGAGAGGATCTGCGCCTCTTTGACGAAGCGCTTGCGGGCCGTCACTTCGCCGGCCAGCTCGTCGGACATGATCTTGAGCACGACCGTGTAATCGGACGGCAACACTTCGGTCGACTGCAGAGTGCGCCCGATGAAGACGTGGCTCATCCCGCCTTCGCCGATCTCCCGCTCGACGCGGTAATTGCCGATGACCTGGCCGATCGTCATTTCAGCGCGCCCTCATCGTCCCAGAAGAAGCCGTCGTGACAGAGCGGAATGAAGAGGAAGCGGTGCGAGCCGATGCGGATCACGTCCTTGGTCGTGAGGTCGCGGCGCGGCTCGATCTCGGCTTCGTTGACGTACGTCCCGTTCGTGGAGTTGTGGTCCATCAGGATGAAGCGCCGTTCCTCGGGACGGAACACGAGATCGGCGTGATGAGATGAAGCCTGATCGTCCGGTACCACGACGTCGCTGCGGCGATCGCGCCCCAGGACGTTGCGGCCGATGCGCAGCGGGTACGACTCGCCGCGCGCGGCGCCGTTGAGACCGACCAGCCAGGCGACGACGTAGCGCTTCGGCACCTGCGCGTTGATACTCTCCGACGCGGCGACGCGAACGGCCACGGTCCGTTCCATCGGCGGCACGATGCGGGGACCGGACGGGATGTTGCCGGTGCCGGACGGCGGCGGCGGCAGCGGGGAAGCAAGGCCGACGGGACGCGCCTGCGGCTGCGCGACCGGGTCCGGAACATTCACCCGCGAGGCGGGGCGGACGACAGGGATATCGGGCTCACTGTTGTCCGCCGGACAGTACGGACAGAGGTCCCACGACTCATCGATGAAGTGCCCGTTCTCACACCGCTTGTCAGCCACGATGACCCTCACTCACGCGTGGTAAGCAACGGCGACCGCGTTGCGTCCACCAAAGTAGATGATGTCGCCGTCCTTCAGGAAGCGTTTGTCGATCTTTTGATCGTTGACATAAGTACCGTTCGACGAATTCCGGTCGATCAGCATGACTTTGCCGTCGATCGAGACGACCTCCGCATGCAGACGCGAAACCTTCGGATTTTCCAATACGATCTCACAAATCGCCGACTCCCGGCCGATCCGGATGCCCGATCCGCCGAGGCCGAGACGCTGTCCGGCGCGCGTGCCGTTGAGAATCGTGAAGCGGCCGAGCATCCGCGCCGCCGCCCCGCCCTCGCTCGGCACCACCGTCTCCACCGTCCCGGCCGTCTCCGGCTGAACGGGAGGGCGCGCGCGCCGCTGCGTGAGCAGAAGCGTACCGCCGATGACCGCGAGGCCGATCGACGCGCCGGCCACGCCGGTCGCCACCGGATGCAGCCGCCAGGGCGGAAGCGTCTTCAGCGCGCGCTCGGCGTCGTGACGGAAACGGATGAGGTCGGGCGATCCACGGAACATCGCGCTCGCCAGCGCCACCTCGCCGTTCGCCTTGCTCCAGTCGCCGTCGGCGGCCGCCTCGAGCGCCGCGCGATAATGGCGGCTCATCTCGCCGTCGACGTTCACCGCGACCTTCGATGACTGCAGCATGTCGCGCGCGACGTTCGACGGCACGAGGAACTTGATCTGTTCCGCGTCGGTGTGGCCCCAGGTCGAGATGCCGATCACTTCGCCGTCGCGATTGACCACCGGCCCGCCGGAGTTGCCGCGATAGATGGCGACGTTCGACTGCAGCACCGGCACGTTGGCGATGTTGCGCTTGATGGCCGTGACGTTGCCGGGACTGACCGTCGCCTCGAGATCGCTGTCGCGCGAGAGCCAGCCGCCGATCACGTCGTCGGAGCTGCTGGCCACCGCGGGATAGCCGACGGCCCAGATCGAGTCGCCGACGCGCGCCGTGTCGGAGTCGGCGAGGCGGATAGTGGGAAGGTTCTTCCGGTCGATGTCGAGCAGCGCGAGATCGGTGCCGCGCTCGTTCAGCGGAGGCGAGTAGCTGCGGATGTGGAACGGCCGCTTCTCGCCGTTCGAGAGCTCGACCTCGTTCACTACCCGCACGTTCTGGAGCTGGCCGGCGGTGGCGACGTAATTGATGTAGCGATCGAGTCCGTCGCCGCGGTGAATGGTCCGCAGGTTCTCCACCGGGAAGTGCCGCAGCAGCGTGGCGACCGCGCCGTTGCGCAACAGGTCGCGCCGCAGCGCGGCGTCATCGCGCGTCGGCGCGACGACATGGCCGCAGGTGACGATCACGCCGTCGGGATTGATGATGAAGCCGCTCCCCGATCCACCCGCCCCGGTGTCGAGCGCGGTCTCGCTCGCCGGCAGCGCGCGCGCCGTGTAGTCGTAGCCCTCGGCGTGCAGTTGCGTTTCGACTTCGCTGATCGTGGCCGGCGTGTAGCGGAACTGGCCTGTGGCGTACGCGTTGACGCGCACCACCGCCGGCTTGACGGTGTACGTCATCTTCCCCACGTCGTCGAGGCGCGACTCGTCGCGGCGACAGGCGACGGCCAGGAGAAAGAAGAAAAAGGAGATGAGGAGACGGGACCGGCTGACCATGGGTTACCGGTTTGATGTCGGCGTCGACCTCGAGGTCCCGATCCCCTGCTGGTGATTCCAGTAGAACCACGCACCTGCCACGCCGGCGAGGATCACGACGATGAGCATCCATTTCCCCACCGTCATCCCGAGCGAAGTCGAGGGACCTTGGTGGGTGGGAGGCGCGACAGACTTCGTTTCCGGCGCCGCGTCCCCGGTGGTGGTGCTCTGGGCGACGGTGACCGGGGCGTCCGGGATGATCGCCGCGGCAATCTCCTGCGTCTTCTCCGCACGTTTGTGATCGAGCAGCGTCACATCGTCATCGCCCGGCTGCGCGCGGATGGCGCGCGCGACGATCACCGTCACGTTGTCCGGCGCGCCGCGCTCGAGGACGCGCTTCACGAAGTCGTCGGCGGCGACGTCGATCGGCTGGCTCGCCACCTCGCGCATCTCGTCTTCCTTCACCAGGCCGTGCAGGCCGTCGCTGCAGAGGATGAACGTGTCCCCCTCCTGCACATCGAACGGACCCTTGACGTCGACCTCGACGTCCTCGGCCACGCCCATCGAGCGCTGGAGCACGTTGCGCCGCGGATGGGTCTCCGCTTCCTTCGTCGTCAGCAGTCCCTCGCGCACCATCGTGGCGACGAGCGAGTGGTCGTCGGTGAGCTGCTCGATGTTCTCGCCGCGGACGCGGTAGATGCGGGAGTCGCCGACGTGCGCGAACCAGGCGTAGTCGTCGCGGATGGCGAGCGCCGAGGTCGTCGTTCCCATGCCGCGCAGGTCGGGATTCGCCTGCGCCTCGCTGTAGATGCGGGAGTTCGCGCGCAGCAGCGCCTCGCGCAACGCGGCGGCGACGTCGTCGGTCTGGCCGCCGAGGTATTGCGCCTTCACCGTTTCGCCGGCCAGGCGCGAGGCGGTCGCACCGCCGCGGTGTCCGCCCATTCCGTCGGCGACGACGAGGAGCCGTCCACCCGGAAGTGTGCCCTTCTCTTCAGATGGACTTGTGTACGTCCCGAAGTCCTGATTTTCTGAGCGCACGAGTCCGACATCCGTGCGAAGAGCCGCCTGGATGAGAAGGCGACCGGGGGTGACGGCAGGCTGCGCCGTTGATTGCTCGTTCATGAGTGGAGTGTGCCGGAAGAACGATTATACGCGGGTTCCTGTGGGGGCACAGGCGCCTCGCCTCTGCTTTTGCGACAGGCGGGGGCGCCTGTCCCCCCACGGGACGTTATAATCACTTGCTCTTTCGAAATGGCCGATCAACTTCAGATCCACTACGTTGACCTCGGCGTGCCTCGCGTTGCGGATCTGCGCGGGGAGATGTCAGTCGGACGCACCGAGGGAAACGATCTGGTCCTCAACCACCCGTCGGTTTCGCGCAAACATGCGCGATTCGAGACGCGGGACGGTCACTGGTGGATCATCGACCTCAAGTCGACCAACGGCGTGAAGGTGAACGGCAACCTGATCACCGAATCAGCCGTCACTCCGGGCGACAAGATCCTGATCGGCTCGGTACAGCTCGAGTTGCGCGGCATGCCCTCGGTCGACTTCACCGGCGAGTCGATGTTCGACAACCCGTCCGGCACGGTCATCCGGCGCATCTCCGACTTCAACTCCGAGTTCAACCTCGATTTCGCCGAAGCGGAGAAGCTGGCGCCGCGTCCGCCGTCCGAGCCGGGTGTCAAGCCCGAGCCGGGGATGGCGCGCGAGAAGATCTTCCAGGTCCTGGTGCAGGTGGCCAAGGCGATGCTGCAGAGCGACAACCTCGACTCGCTCCTCAACGTCGTGATGGACATGATCTTCAAGTACCTGCCGGTGGAGCGCGGACTGCTGATCCTGTTCGACGACGACGGCACGCCGGTCCCGAAGCTGACGAAGTTCATCGAAGGGGCGAACGCCGAGGACATCCCGATCTCGCGCACGATCCTGAAGATGGTGGCCGAGCAACAGGTGGCGCTGATGACCTCCAACGCGCTCGAAGACGCGCGGCTCCTCGGCGGAAAGTCGATCGCCATCCACGGCATCCGCTCCGCGATGTGCGTCCCGCTCTGGAACAAGGCGCACGTCATCGGCGCGGTGCAGGTCGACTCGCCGATTCACATCGGACGGTTCACCGAGGAGGACCTCGATCTCCTCACGGCGCTGGCGAACTTCGCCGCCGTGGCCATCGAGCGCGCGCAGCTCGGCGAGAAGGTGGAGCAGGAGCGGAAGATCCGCTCGAAGATGGAGCGCTATCACTCGCCCGCCGTCATCGACGAGATCGTCAAGGGCGTCGTCTCCACGAATGAAACGGAGATCCACAGCGCCGACGTCTCCATCCTCTTCGCCGACATCTCCGGCTTCACCACGATCTCCGAAACGAAGAAGCCGGAAGAGGTCTCGGAGTTCCTCTCGCACTTCTTCACCGCCGCGGTGGACTCGATCTTCGCGTACGGCGGCACGCTCGATAAATTCATCGGCGACGCCGTGATGGCGTTCTTCGGCGCGCCGATCCCGCAGGAAGATCACGCCGACCGCGCCGTGCTCGCCGGCCTGATGCTGCAGCGCCTCGTCAGCGACTGGAACTTCCTCCGCGAGAAGGAAGGGCTCCCGCCGGTGCGCGTGCGCGTCGGCATCAACAGCGGCCCCGCCGTCGTCGGCAACGTCGGCACCGAGAAGCGCGTCGACTACACCGTGCTCGGCTCGTCCGTGAACATCGCCTCACGGCTCGAAAGCGGCGTGGCCAAGCCGGGACAACTGGTGATCTCGAAGAACACGCTCGACCGCATCGTCGGCTCGTTCCAGACCGAGCCCCTCGGCGAGTTCGCCCTCAAAGGCCTGCAGCAGAAGATGCCGGTGTACGAGGTGCGGGGAACGGTGAATATGCCGACGCCGTCACCGGACACGCTACACGTGACGTCGCACTGAGGCGACGGTGCCAGCTCAGCAGCCTGATTTGTCCCAATCCATCGTCAACACGTCTCTCGCCTGATCGGGAGAGAGCACCGTTGCGGTCCGCTTCGCAAGATCGACGAACCGGCTGACCAGATCCTCGTTGCGCGGAAACGCGTAAAGATCAGCGCTGATGACGGCGATGTTCTCTTCGACAATTTCGATCTGCTCGTCAGTCAACTCGTGGCAATGCAGGCTCAACCATTGCGACATGTGTGCACGTACGAGCTCGGCCCTCTCCTCGGCAGAGATCACGTTGAAAAGTGAAATACGCTCCGTCCGACTCTTCGCGCGGAACGAAGCGTAGTCAATGCGCGACATGTGCTCCAGTTTAAGCGGCTAAGGCACGCGAACGAAGTAGACGTCGTATGCGGGCCGTTGACGACCGTTCGCGGTCACGATGCGCGACTCATACCGGAAGGTATTGCCGAATGAATCGCGCCGGCCGGTCCAATGATAGGCAAGATCGATCGCCGCGAGCGTGCTTGCGCTCACCAGTGTGATTTCCCATGGCTGCGACAAACCGTCGTGATTCCAGTCCCGCCAGAGCAACAGCTGCGACCAGATGCCGTCGGACGAATTGATCATGCCGTCGTGATTGTCATCAAATTCGTGAAGGGCGTGGAAGCCGCTGCGCGCAAGCGCACCGTTCTTCAACGGCGTAGCGTTGCCGAACAGCTCCGCGCCGTTATCGATGACACCGTTGCCGTTCCGATCGAGCGCGAGGAACGCTTCATCAGCCTCGGCTGCAGTCCATCCGATACGCCACTGCTGCCCGGTCGCGCTGATGTCGAATTCCACGGGCGCATTCGAGCCGGTCAGGACGTAGCCTCTCGAGTCGAAGTTAATGACGATTGGCGAGGTGCCACCGTTATCGTTGAGCGGCTCGCATGCAAGAGTCACCGTTGCGACTAGTAATGACAACAAACCCAGCACCAGTGGCTTCATCAGGTCTTTCCTTCACCAGACTGCGGCGTCACATCCCATTGCATTGGTGCTTCGCGGTTGAGCTGCTGACCGCAGCTTCGAATCATGGTCAGGTCGGTGGGTCGGGTGGCGTGCAATAGCCATCGCAATTCAAGACCCACCCTGGACCACAGCCCCAGCTTTTTGTGAAATAGCACTCGAGACTGCAATAGGAACCGGATCCGTTCCAGAAGTAGCAATCGTCGAAGTTCCGATTGCAATTGCAATAAGAAGCCACGGTCGGCGTCGGTTGCAAGCCGAGGGAGGTCGCTGTGCGTGTTTTCGAACCGTCGCGAAACTGCAGGTCAAGAAAGATTCCCGGAATGAGCTCGGATGGAAATGCGACCCACGCACGCCGACGGATTTCCTCCAGCGGGTCCTGCACAACGGTTTTCCATTGTCGGTCCTGCGGCGATAAGTCATATAACGCCGGCGTAAGAATCGAAATCAAGTCCTCAATAATCGATCGCTGCTCCGGCGAGAGCTCAGGGTGTCCCGCTATGGTCTTCGTAAGATGGTGGCGCCACAGTGCAGATTTCATCGAACTTGGTAGCTCGCGGAACATTCCAACACGCTCGCTACGGCGTTTCGACAGAAGAAGCTCGTAAACCGATACGATCTCGCTTGAATCTTTGCTTTTAAACCGTTGCACGGGATCATTGTGCGATCGCGCTGAGTTCTGCACGACCGCAGGGTTATCAAGCCCTTGTGCGGAACTGGAGAACAACGTCACCGCCGCCGCTAAAGGAATCGCAACGAACATCGGATCCTCCAGGCGTTAAAGAAGACAATTTATATCGCCGGCTTGAAAAAAAAGTCCGTCATCCCGAGCGTCGGGTCGAGGGACCTGGCCGGGTGGTGGAACCCGCCACGGTCCGTCGCGGTGCCGGCCGTGCGGACGAGACGTCCGCACCCCTCGCGACGGTGCGGCCAAGCGCCTTCCTCAGATACTCCGCGGTCGGCGCCTTCGAGTTTTCCGCCACTTCTTCCGGCGTCCCGATCGCGATCACCCGCCCGCCCGCGTCGCCGCCCTCGGGACCGAGGTCGATCACGTGGTCGGCGGTCTTGATGACGTCGAGGTTGTGCTCGATCACGACGACGGTGTTGCCGCGGTCGACGAGGCCGTGCATCAGGTGCAGGAGCTTTGCGACGTCGTCGAAATGGAGGCCGGTGGTCGGTTCGTCGAGGATGTACATCGTCCGCCCCGTCGCGCGCTTGGCCAGCTCCTTGGCCAGCTTCACGCGCTGCGCCTCGCCGCCGGAGAGGGTCGTCGATGACTGGCCGAGCTTGATGTAGCCGAGGCCGACTTCATCGAGCGTGCGGAGGATGTTGAAGATCTTCGGCACGGGGCGGAAGATCTCGATCCCCTGCTCCACCGTCATGTCGAGGATCTCGGCGATCGACGCGCCCTTGTACTTCACCTCCAGCGTCTCGCGGTTGTAGCGCTTGCCGCCGCAGACGTCGCACGTGACGTAGATGTCGGGGAGGAAGTGCATCTCGATCTTGATCTGCCCGTCGCCCTTGCACGCCTCGCAGCGCCCGCCCTTCACGTTGAACGAGAAGCGTCCCGGCCCGTAGCCGCGCATGCGCGCTTCGGGCGTCGCCGCCATCAGGTTGCGGATCTCGGTGAAAAGCTGCGTGTAGGTCGCGGGATTCGAGCGCGGCGTGCGGCCGATCGGCGACTGATCGATGTCGATGACCTTGTCGAGGTGCTCCAGTCCGTCGATGCGGACGTGCTCGCCCGGCGTGTCGACGGCGTCGTAGAAGTGCCGCGACAGCGCCTTGTAGAGGATGTCGTTGACCAGCGTCGATTTTCCCGAGCCGCTCACGCCGGTGACGGCGATGAAGAGTCCGAGCGGAAACGCGACGTCGATGTTCTTCAGGTTGTTCTGCTTCGCGCCGCGAATCACCAGCGCGTTCTCGCCCGCCACGCGGCGCTGGGCCGGGACTTCGATGCGCGCTTCGCCGCGCAGGTACTTCGCGGTCAGCGACGAGGGGAAGGTCTTCACCTGCTCGATCGTCCCCTCGGCCACGATCTCGCCGCCGTGTACGCCGGCACGCGGCCCGAGGTCGATGATGTGGTCCGCGGTCTCGATCGTCTCCTCGTCGTGCTCGACGACGATCACGGTGTTGCCGAGCTCGCGCAGCTCGAGGAGCGATTCGATCAGTTTGCGGTTGTCGCGCTGGTGCAGCCCGATCGACGGCTCGTCGAGCACGTAGAGCACGCCCATCAGCTTCGAGCCGATCTGCGTGGCGAGGCGGATGCGCTGAGCCTCGCCGCCGGAGAGCGTCGCGCCGCCGCGGTCGAGCGTCAGGTAGCCGACGCCGACGGCGTTGAGGAAGTGCAGCCGGTCGCGCACCTCCTTCAGGATCTTGCCGGCGATCTGCTCCTCGCGCGGAGTCATGGCGATGGTACGGAAGAACGACTCCGCCTCGAGCAGCTGCTGCTTGACCACTTTGTCGATCGGCAGTCCCGCGACCGTGACGCTCAGCGCCTCCGGCTTCAGGCGGCGGCCGTTGCAGTCGGGGCATTTCGTCGGCGTCATGAAGCGCTCGATCTCTTCACGGATGTCGTCGTTGTCCGACTCGTGATAGCGGCGCTTGAGCATCGGCATCAGCCCCTCGTACGTGCCGTTGTAGGAGTACGTGCTGTCCGAGCCCTGGAACGCGAAGCGAATCTTTTCTTCCGAACCGTAGAGGATGCAGTTGCGCGCCTTCTCCGGCAGCTTCTGCCACGGCGTGGAGATGGAGAACTTGTGATGCTTGGCGATGGTGTGGATCTGCTTCAGGCGCCAGTTGTCGGCCCCTTCCTTCCAGATCGCGATTGCGCCGTCTTCGATCGATTTCGTCGGATCGGGAACGACCTTCCGCTCGTCGATCTCGAGCAGCACGCCGAGGCCCGAGCAGCGCGCGCAGGCGCCGAACGGCGAGTTGAAGGAGAAGAGCCGCGGCGTGATCTCGCCGATGGAGATGCCGCAGTCGGGACAGGCGTAGTTCTGGGAGAGGAGCTCCTCGGCGGGCAATCCTCCAGAGTGTGTCATTCCGAGTCCCGCAGAGGACGAGGAATCCCCCTCCGACTTGCGCGAGCGTCGCCCTTCGGCAGCGGATCCCTCGCCCTCTGCGGGGCTCGGGATGACACGCGAAGATTCGTGATATCGGATTTTGACCAACCCCTTCGAAACACGCGTCGCCGTCTCCAGCGAATCGGCCAGGCGCTGCGCGATCCCTTCCTTCACCACGATGCGGTCGATGCGCACGTCGATGTCGTGCTTCTTCTGCTTGTCGAGCGTCGGTGGGTCGGAGAGCTCGATCTCCTTGCCGTCGACGACGGCGTGGGTGAAGCCTTCCTTCACCATCTGCAGCATCTGCTTGCGGTACTCGCCCTTCTTGCCGCGGACGTACGGCGCGAGGAGCGTGAACTTCGTACCGGCCGGCAGCGAGAGCAGGCGGTCGACCATCTGCTGGATCGTCTGCGGATGAATCTCCTGGCCGCAGCTCGTGCAGTGCGGAACGCCGATCGAGGCGTAGAGGAGGCGGAGGTAGTCGTAGATCTCGGTGACGGTGCCGACCGTCGAGCGCGGATTGCGCGAGGTCGTCCGCTGCTCGATGGAGATGGCGGGCGAGAGTCCCTCGATCGAATCGACGTCGGGCTTCTCCATCTGCTCGAGGAACTGCCGGGCGTACGCGCTGAGCGATTCGACGTACCGGCGCTGGCCTTCGGCGAAGATCGTGTCGAAGGCGAGCGACGACTTCCCCGACCCGGAGACGCCGGTGATGACCACGAATTTGTTGCGGGGGATGACGACGTCGATGTTCTTGAGGTTGTGCTCGCGTGCGCCGCGAATGACGATGGAGTCCATGGAACGGAATCTAACGCTTTCCGTTCGTCAGGGCTTCCCTTCTACCCGGTGTGGAGCGGGCCGGCGTCAAAACTCCCAGGCGATCCCGAACGACGGCAGCCTTCCCACCCCCGTGTTGTGCCCGCGCACATCGACGACGCGCTGCCCCTGATCGACGAAAAACGAGAAGCCCTCGGTACAGCAGACGTTGTGGTGATTGGCCAGGTTCGTCACCTCCAGCCACGACCGGAACGTGCCGTGCGCAGCGTAACGCTGCGGCTGATGCGCGTGTCGATGCGGCTGAACGCCGGCAGCCGCGCCGCGTTGCGCACGCCGAGGTCGGGCTCGACCGAGAAGCCGTCGCCGCGCGGGATGTAGCGCGCGGAAAGCACGGTCGTCGGCCAGCCGGAGTGATAAAGGCCCGAGACGTTGAAGTTCCAGACGTCGCTCTTTCGATAGTTGACGCTGAAGCTCGCCGCGTTCGGTTGATCCCAGCTCCGCGGCACGTCGCGGCCGTCGATGCGATCGGTGGCCGCCGATCGAGTCACGCTCAGCCACCACGACAACCTCCCCTCGCCCTCGTCCTTCTTGGCCATCACTTCGACGCCATGCGCACGCGACTGCCCGGGCGCGACGCGCACGCGATCGAAGCGCACCTCGGGGAAGAATTCGAGCGAATCAAACAGATTCTCGTAGTGCGGCCGGACGCGCGAAATCTCCTTCCTGTAGACATCGACCCGCAGCTCGAGATCGTTCGTCATCCGCTGCTCCACGCCGATCACGGCCTGCGTCGATCTCTGGGCCGGATGAAACGACGAATCGCCGTCCTCGATGCGCAGTTCGTTGATCGCCTGCGGCTGACGGTACTGTCCCCACGCCGCGCGCACGGTCGTGCGCGGCAACGGGGTCCAGGCGAGATTCAATCGCGGCGTGACGTCGGTGCCGTCGCCGGTCCAGCTTTCATGCTCGATCCGCGCGCCGGCTTCCAGCGTCAGGTTCTTCGTCACGCGCGCCCGATCCGCAGCGTAGACGGCGAACGAATTTCCGCGCGGCCGCAGCGACTCGTCACGCGCCGATTCGATCGGCGACGTCACGACACGCGACGGCGAGTAGCGCAGCACGCTGTGATTGCTGTAGTCATACGACGCGTCGAAGTGCTTCGCGTCGAATCCCCACTTCACGTAATGCCGGCGATCGGAGAGGTCGAGCGTCCAGTCCTGTTTCGCGCCGCTGACGTCGAACGAGCGGCGATCGGTGACCGACGCCGTCTGATCGAACGTCTCGAAGCCGCCTTGCCGACGCCGGGTCACATGTCCGGTCGAGACGACGCTCCGCGACGCGAGGCGCGGCGTCCACGACGTACGGAGGTTCAGCCAGACGTACGCGTTGCCGTACCTGCCGTCGCTTCGCTCATCGACGTTGTTGTAACGGAGATGATCGAACGCCGCGAGCACATCGGCCGACAACACGGACTTGTCGCCGAGGCGGTACTGCACCTTGCCGAGGACGTCGTAGTAGCGCGGCGAGAGATCGTCATCCGTCTGATGCGTGAGCTGCAGCACGAGATCGAGATAGCCGCGGCGCGCCGACACGAGCCACTCGCCGCGATCGCCGGCGAATGTCCCTTCGGACAGAAATCGCGCATGCGTGAAGCTGACCCCGGCATACGTGCGGCGCTTCGACGGACTCGCGGTCGAGATGTCGACGACCGCGCCCATCCGATCGCCGTACTCGCTCGGCATGCCGCCGCTGAGGTAGTCGATGCCTCCGACCGCTTCACTGTCGACGATGCTGAAGACGTTGAAGTCTTTGATGTGGAACGGCTCGTAGACCTCGAGGCCGTCGACGAGCACGAGCACGTCGTCGTTCTCGCCGCCGCGAATCTGCAGCGCCGAGGAGATGTCGCCGGTCGCCGCGCCCGGCAGGCGGGCGATGGCGCGAAAGACGTCGTCGCCGAGGTGCGGGAGGCGCACGAGCTCGCGACGCGTCATGAACTGGCGTTCTTCCGGTTGTCCGCCGAGGAGCGGGAAATCGCTCGGTGTGACCACGATCGTGGCCAGCGAGAACACAGGCACTTCCAGCGTGGTCACCGCAGCCGGCGTCTTTCTACGCGCCGCTTCGACGATCAACACGACGCCGCCCGGACCGTTCTTCGTCGTCAAGCCATGCGGCGCGAGGATCTCGTCGAGCAGTGCGCGATCGTCTTTGGCCCGCGGCTCTCCGATGACGCGCATCTCCGGCTTCACCAGTTCGGAGCTATAGACGAGGTGCATGCCGCGCTGCTGAATCTCCGCCAGGACATCGGTCAGAGGACGGCCGGCTTGCGACGCGAAGAGAGGGAACGCGATCGACACGAGCGCGATCAACGCGGTGTGCTTCATGGCGCACCATCGGTGATCGTCAGCACGCCGTCCCGCGCGCCGCAGCGCATGCCGGCGGTCGGCAGAATCGCGCCGCATGCGGCGGCCGGCGTGAGCTCGCCCATCGTGCCGTGCAGTGTCGTGCGGTGTGCACGTGCGCGCAGCTCGTTCGATTCGTACCGCACGTTCATGCCGGTCTCACTCGAAACCCAGGCCAGGAAGGAGGCCACACTGCCGCCTTCGATGGCGAACGGCGGCGCGATCGAGCCGGTCCAATCCCATTCGCCGGCGTACGTCGCCAGCGCGGACTTCGACACGCCCGCGGCGCTCACTTCGAGTTGCTCGCCGGCAACGGCGCGATGCGATTCGAATTCGACGATGCCGTCGCGAACGCGAACGAGCTCCCTCCCGCCCTGCAGCCGCACCTCGAAGCGCGTGCCGATGTCGCGCGTGGCGCCGAAGCGCGTCCGCACTTCGATGCCGGGCTCGGCCGAGGCAACGTAGATTGCGCCGCTGTCGAGGGTGAACTTCGCGCCATCACCGACGACCACGCGCGAGTCGCGATCGAGGCGGAACTCCGTGCCGCTGTCGAGACGGAACGACGCACGGCCGTCCGCGCCGGTGACGATCTCCGTTCCCGCGGCCAGCGCGCGAACGTGCACCGTGCCGACGTTCCGCTCCAGCTTCGCCGCGACGCGCTGCGGTGCGATCGCGCCACGCGGCACGAGCACGAAGACCAGCGCGATCGCCGCGGCGGCGGCCAGCGACGACATCGTCACGACGCGACGGCGGAAGCGGCGCTTCGCCACGTCCTGCTGCCACGCCTGATACACGGCCTCACGCACGCGGGCCGCCGCGTCCGCGGGCACCGGCGGCTGTTCGGATGCGATGCGCAGCAGCTGCTCCACGCTCCTGTCGCTGAGCTGTTCCCGTTCGTTCATGCGTCACCTCCGTTCTGCAGCAACATCGATCCCGACACCAGCGCGGTGAACGCGTCGCGAAACGCGTCGCGTGCGCGGGTGAGCAGCGACTCGGCCGCCTTCGGACTCACCCCCAGCCGCGCCGCGATCTCCGACACCGGAACGGCCTCGATGTACTTCCAGTCGAGGACGTCCGCGTAGTTGCGCGGCAAACGATCGAGGGCGACGTGCACGAGGCGCGCGGTCTCGTTGCGCTTGGCCCGGCGCTCCGGATCGTCACCGGCGGCGAGGGCCAGCGATTCGAGCGCCGCTTCGATCTCCGCCACATCCTCGGGCAGGTGCGGGCGTGACGGCTGCCGCGACTCGCGGCGCCACCACGCGCTGATTTCGTGGCGGCAGAACGTGCAGAGCCACGTCATCAGCGTCGCCTCGCCGCGATACGTCGACAGCTTCGCCACCGCCTTCGCCATCGCCGCCTGCACCACGTCCTCGGCCGCCGCGTCGTTGCCGTCGAGACGCGAGAGCGAGAAGCGGTACAGCGGCGCGAAGTAGCCGTCGAAGAACGCGCTGAACGCGCGTTCCTCTCCCGCGAGCATCCGCGCCGCCAGAACCTTGTCGTTCGATGCGTTCATGACCGTTGGAGTCGTGTTGCCGTGAAAATCCTTCGCGCCGCGGCTCAGGATGACACCGCGGAACAAACGCGCGATCTCCACGAGCCGTAAGTCCTGCGATTGATCACCCTTCTGTTGTACGCCATCGTCACCCTCATTCTCCTCGCTGCCTGGAGCCGTCATATCCAGGGTATTTCGGGAGGAGCGGCGCTCGCGCTGATGCTGTTACCGCTCTGTTTCACCGGCCGTGCGTTGCTCACCGGCGCCGTCTACGCTCCGATCGACCTGCCGTTCATGTCCGAGCCGCTGCATTCGTATCGCGCCGACTACGGCGTGACCGAAATCCACAATGGCCATCTCAGCGATCTCTATCAACAGATCATCCCGTGGCGGAAGGCGGTGACCGAGTCGCTGCTGCGTCGCGAATGGCCGCTCTGGAATCGCCACATGCTGTGCGGCGACATCCTCGCCGCGGCGGCGCAACCGGCGCCGTTCGATCCATTCAATCTCGTGGCGCTGCTGATCCCGGTCGGACCCGGCCTTACGTTCTCCGCGTCGATCACGTTCTTTCTGGCGGCGTTTTCGGCGTTCGTCTTCGCGCGCTCGCTCGGTTGTAAGAACGCCGCCTCGTGCGTCGCCGCGGCCGGGTGGATGTGCTCCGCGGGATTGACGTTCTTCGTCGGCTGGCCGATCGGCCGGGCGTGGGCGCTGTTGCCGCTGGTGCTGAGCGGCGTGCGGATGGTGGCTGGCGACACTTCACGCATGCGGGCCGGCGTCGTCCTCACGCTCGCGTTCGTGCTCGAGATCCTGGCCGGACATCCGGAGACGCTCCTGCACGTCGTGGCGATCGGCGCCGTGTACGGCATGTTCGAGCTGGCGCGGCATCGCTCGCTGCGCGCGATCGCCGTCGCGTTCACCTCCGGACTCATCGCCCTCGGCATCACCGCGATTTTTCTCCTGCCGTTCCTCGAGGCCGCTCCGCAGTCGGTGCAGGACGGCCTTCGCAAGTACGGCGCGAGCATGCCGTTCGCCGCGGAGCCCGATTCGGTGATGCGCCGCACGCGCACGACGCTGTTGCCGTTCGATCCCGACCGCGACCGCGAGCCCGACAGCGGCGGCGCCGGCTTCGCCATCATCGGCCTTTCGCTCCTCGCGCTCGTCACCGCGCGCAGGCGCAGCGAGACGTGGCTCTTCTTCGCGCTGGCGATCGTCTGCGGCCTGGCCGGCGTGAACGCGCCGCCGGTGGCGAACGCACTGCACGCGCTGCCGCTGTTCGACATCGCGGTCAATCAGCGGCTCGCGTTCGGCGCCGATTTCTTTCTGGCCATCCTCGCCGCGCTGGCCGTCGATTCGGTCCGCCTCGACGCGCAGAGCCTGATCGTCGGACTGGTGCTCTTCGAACGCCTGATCGAAGCGGGCTCGATCTATCCGACCATACCGGCCCGCGCGTTCTATCCGCGCGTGCCGTCGATCGCCGCGATTCCGCAGTCGACGGAACCGTTCCGCATCGCCGCGCTGAACTATCAATTCATCCCCGACGCCGCCGTCTTCTACGGACTGGAGGACGCGCGCGGCTACTCGGCGATGAACAACCTGCGGCTGGCGGCGACGTTCCCGCTCTGGTGCACGCAGCAACCGGTTTCCTACAACCTTATCCCCGACGCCTCGCGACCATTCCTCTCGTTTCTCAACATCCGCTATCTCCTCACTCCGCTCGATTCCGACGTCCCGCCGGGCTGGAAGCTGATCACGCAGGACCGCGGCTCGAAGCTGATCGAGAACACGAACGTCCTGCCGCGCGCCTTCATCCCGCGCACGGTGCGCTATCAGCCGAGCGCGCAGGCCGTCCTCAACGAGCTCCTGTCCGCGAACGACTTCGCCGGCCGCGCGTGGATCGAAGTCCCGAGCTATCCGCCGCAGGACGTCCTGAACGGCACCGGCCGGGTCGCCATCAAACGCGCGAAGCTCGGATACAAACTCACCGCCGACATGGAGGCGAACGGCTGGATCGTGATCTCGGAAACGGCTTGGGACGGATGGCGCGCGTACATCGACGGCCGTCGCGTGAAGATCTCGTACGCCAACCACGCCTTCCTCGGCGTGCACGTGCCGGCCGGGCATCATCGCCTGCGGCTGATCTATCTGCCGGTCGCGTTCACGCGCGGACGGGCCATCACGTTCGCCACGCTCGCCCTGCTGGCGATCGGCGCACTGGCTCGTAGAATCAATTACCTTGTCCGCGCTGCTCCTCTACCTGGTCACGACCGGCTTGACGATGTACGTCTGGAGCCGCTTCGTTCAGCCGGTTACGAGGGCGGCGGCGATCGTGGCGGTCCTTCTTCCTCTCTGCTTTAGCGGACGGGCGCTGCTGACCGGCCGGGTGTATGCGCCGATCGATCTCCCCTTCATGGCCGAGCCGCTGCACGCGTATCGCGGCGACTTCGGCATCGGTGATCCGCACAACCCGATGCTCAGCGATCTCGAGCGGCAGATCATCCCGTGGCGCGCGGCGGTGCGCGAAGCGTGGTCGCGCGGCGAGTGGCCGCTGCTCAACCCGCACATGCTCTGCGGCGACATCCTCGCCGCCGCCGCGCAACCCGCTCCGTATGACCCGGTGGAGTTGATCGCGCTGCTGATTCCGATCGCGCCGTCGCTCACCTTCTGCGCGGCGATGACGTTCTTTCTCGCCGCCTTCTTCGCCCATGCGCTGGCGCGGTCACTGGGATGCCGCGACCCGGCGGCGTTCGTGGCCGCCGCGGGATGGATGTGCTCCGCGAACATGGCGCTGTTCGTCGGGTGGCCGATCGCCCGCGCCTGGGCGCTCCTGCCGCTCGTGCTCTTCGCCGTGCGCCGCGTCGCGCGCGAGCCGGTTCTTCGCAACGGAGTCCTGCTGACCGTCGCGCTGGTGCTGGAGATCGTGGCTGGTCATCCCGAGACGCTGCTGCATGTCGTTGCCGTGGCGATCGTGTACGGCATCGCGCAGTGGCCATCGCGTCGCGCGATCGCGCTGGCCTGCGTCTCCGGTCTCCTCGCCCTCGCCCTCACCGCGGTCTTCCTGCTGCCGTTCCTCGACGCCGTGCCGCAGACGGCGCAGCACTCATTCCGCAGCGAGCTCGGTCATCAGGCGTATCCGGTCAGCTACAGCGACATCAGGATGCGCATTCGCGGCTGGCTCATGCCGTGGAAGCAGCGTGCGGCCGACTCCGGCGGCATCGGCTTTCTCGTCCTGACGCTCGCCATGACATCCGTCGCCGTTGCGCGACGGCAACGCGAGACGTTCGTTTTCATCGCGCTGGCGATCTTCTGCGGCGGCGTGGGCATGAACATTCCGCCGTTCGTTCACATCGTCCATTCGCTGCCGCTTTTCGACCTCGCGATCAATGAGCGGATGATCTTCGCCGCCGACTTCTGTCTCGCGATCCTCGCCGCGCTGGCGATCGAAGCGTTCCCGGCGCTGATGCAGTATGTGATCGTCGGGTTGATCGTCGCCGAGCGAATCATGGAAGTCGGCTCGATCTATCCGTCGCTTCCGCAGCGCGCCTTCTACCCGCAGGTGCCGGCGCTCGCCGCGATTCCGCGATCCGCCGAGCCGTTCCGCGTCGCGGCGACGCAATCGCTGTTCGTCCCCGACGCGGCCGCGTTCTATGGCCTCGAGGACGCGCGCGGCTACTCGGCGATGACCAACACGCGGCTGGCGACGACCTATCGGCTCTGGTCCGTCGATCAGCCGGTTTCGTTCAACCGGATCGACGACGCGACGAAGCCGTTCCTCTCGTTTCTCAACATCCGCTATCTCCTGACGCCGCTCGATACCGAGGTTCCGCCAGGCTGGAAGCTGGTCACGCAGGACCGCGAAGCGAAGCTGATCGAGAACACGAACGTGCTGCCGCGCGCGTTCATCCCGCCGGTGATCTCGATTCGTACGAACGGCGGCCGCGTGCTGGCTGAAATGCTGGCGGCGGACGACTTCCGCAAACGCGCCTGGATCGAGTTGCCGGAGCGCCCCGCGCAGAACATCGTCAACGGTTCAGGGCGCGTGATCACGCATTGTGCGAAGCTCGGCTTCGAGCTCGACGCGACCATGCGGCAAGCGGGATGGATCGTGATCTCGCAAACGGCGTGGGACGGATGGCGCGCGTCTGTCGACGGCAATCCGGTGACGATCTCGTACGCCAACCACGCGTTCCTCGGCGTACACGTGCCGGCTGGACATCATCGCGTGCGGCTGATCTACCTGCCGGCGGCGTTCACGCGCGGGCGGGCGATCACGTTCCTCACGATGGCGCTGCTGGCGATCACCGCACTCGTCGCCCTGCGCCGTAGAATTCACCCCGCTTGATCGCCCTTCCGCTCTACCTCGGCGTCGTTTCCCTCGTGCTCTTCGCCTGGAGCCGCTATGTCCAGACGGTCTCGCGCGTCGCCGCGCTCGTCCTGCTGCTGCTCCCGCTCTGCTTCACGGGACGCGCGCTGTTCACCGGACGGGTCTATGCGCCGATCGACCTGCCGTTCATGTCCGAGCCGCTACACGCCTATCGCGGCGACTACGGCATCGGTGATCCGCACAACGCATCGCTGAGCGACCTCTACCAGCAGATCATCCCGTGGAAGGAGGCGGTGCGGTCGGCGTGGGCGAACGGCGAGTGGCCGATGCTGAATCGATACATGCTGTGCGGCGACGTCCTCGCCGCCTCCGCGCAGCCGGCGCCGTATGACCCATTCGAGCTGTTGTCGCTGCTGATTCCGATCGCCCAGGCGCTGACGTTCGGCGCCGCCATCACGTTCTTTCTCGCCGCACTGTCGGCGTTCGTCTTCGCCCGCTCCCTCGGCGTCCGGGAGCACGCCGCCCTGTTCGCCGCGGCGGCATGGATGTGCTCCGCCAGCATCGTCTTCATGGTCGGCTGGCCGATGGCGCGCGCCTTTGCGCTGCTGCCATTGATTCTGTTCGCCGTCCGCCTGGTCGTGCACGAAGCGTCGTTGCGCAGCGGCGTCGTGCTGACGATCGCGCTCGTGCTCGAGATCCTGGCCGGACATCCCGAAACTCTCCTGCACGTCGTCGCCCTCGGCGTCCTCTACGGCCTGTTCGAGCTGATGTGGCGACGATCGATTCGCGCCATCGTCATCGCCGCGGTCTCCGGCCTCGCCGCGCTGACCATCACCGCGGTTTTCCTCATGCCCTTCCTCGACGCCGCACCGCAATCGTTCCAGCACGCGGCGCGCGTCTGGTTCACGGGACAGCCGTTTCCGACGCAGCCCGAGGTGATCGGGCGGCGCGCGCGGGTCATGTTCTTTCCGTGGGACGACGCTCGCTATCTCGAGCCTGACGCCGGCGGCAGCGGCCTGGTGGTGCTGGCGCTGGCACTCGCCGCGCTGGTGATCGCGCGGCGGCGGCGCGAGACGTGGTTCTTTTTCGCGCTCTTCGTGATCTGCGCGCTGGCCGGCGTCAACGCCCCGCCCATCGCCCAGATCCTCCACGCCATCCCGATGTTCGACGTCGCCATCAATCAGCGTTTTGCGTTCGCGGCCGATCTGTTCCTGGCGCTGCTCGCGGCGCTGGCCGTCGACGCGATCCCGCTGACCGGACAGCGGATCATGCTCGCCGTCGTGTTACTCGAGCGCCTGTTCGAGGCCGGCTCGTTTTATCCCGCCCTGCCGCCGCGCGCGTTCTATCCCGTGGTGCCGACGCTCGCCGCGATTCCGCATAGCGACCAGCCGTTCCGCATCGCCGGGCTGCACTATCAATTCATCCCCGACGCGGCGGCGTTCTACGGACTGGAAGACGCTCGCGGATATTCGGCCATGAACAACTATCGGCTGCGGGAGACCTTCCCGCTCTGGTCCAAGCCGCAGCCGGCGTCGTTCAACGTCATCAGCGACGCGTCGAAGCCGTTCCTGTCATTCCTCAACATCCGTTATCTCCTCGTGTCGCTCGATTCGGAACCGCCGTCACCGCAGTGGAAGCTGATTGCGCAGGACAAGGGCTCGAAACTGTTCGAAAACACCGCCGCCATGCCGCGCGCGTTCGTGCCGCCGGTGGTCTGGTATCGGCCGAGCGGCAAGGCCGTCCTGGCCGAAATGCTGGAGTCGGACGACTTCACCGAACGGGTCTGGATCGAAGTGCCGGAGTACCCCGTGCAGAACATCATCAACGGCTCAGGGACCGTCATCACGCATCGCGCGAAGAACGGCTTCGACCTCGACGCGACGATGCAGCACGCGGGTTGGGTGGTGATCTCCGAGACCGCATGGAACGGCTGGCGCGCGTACATCGACGGCCGCCGCGTGCAGCCCCGCATCGCCAATCACGCCTTCATCGGCGTGCACGTCCCGGAAGGACATCATCACGTGCGGCTGATCTTCCTCCCCGAAGCGTTCACGCGCGGCCGCGCCATCAGCTTCGCGACGCTCGGATTGCTCGCGATCACCGCACTGAGTCGAGCAGCCATTCGCGCCAGACGCCGCGCACGTCGGCAGGCGTGAGCACCACGAACTCCGGCACATCGTACGGATGCATCGCGAACAGCTTCGCCTGCAGCGCGTCGAGGCGCTCGTCGACCGTCTTGATGAGCAGCAGTTTCTCGCCCTCTTCCGCCACGTTTCCTTCCCAGCGGTAGATCGACTCGACGGCGGGGACGATGTTGACGCAGGCGGCGAGGCGCGACTCGACGAGCTCGCGGGCAAGTGGCTTCGGATCGAAATCCGCTCCGACCGTGGTGACGACGATGACCGGCTTCAATCGGCCTGCCGGTATTCGGCGACCTGCGACGCGGCGTCGCGCGCGATCTCGTGCGCGGCGCGGCGGAACTGCACGATTTCAGTGATCGGGATGGCGATCCAGCCGAAGAGTCCCGGCACGCCGATGCTGATCGACGTCGGCGCGATCCCTTTCTTCGAGCGACTCAGTTCGAAACGGTGGACCAGCTCGAGCGTCCGCCCGTCGTAGAGCCGCACTTCCGCCGCCACGCGCGCGACGACGACCGAGATGTCGACGCCGACATTGCTCGAGCCGACGCCGATGCCGCCGGGCGATCCGGCGGTCGAGTCGCTGGAGGTGACTTCGATGTAGTAATCGGCGTTCACCGTCGCGTTGCGCGACAGCTCGTCGTACGTGACGTTGGTCTGGAAGGCGTCGAATCCCGACTTCTGCAATTCCTCGCGGAGGTACTTCCCGATCGACGCCGAGAGCGCGCTTTCGGGGCCCGCTTCGTAGCGCTCGGGGGCGGTCAGCACACCGATGCGAGTGCCGCGCTTTGTCGTGTCGAACGCGAAGGCCGCGGTCGCGGTGAGGATCAGCAGAAGCAGGATGGAGAGCCGTTTCATGTCTACCAATCTAAGTACAATCGCTCCATTGTTCAAACGCCTGCTGCTCATCGGGCTGTTACTTTTCGTCGCCTTTCTGGCGTACGAATGGCTCACCTTCCCTGACGTTTCGCGGCTGGCGAAGGAGCCTCCGAAGTCGACGGCCTTCATGGAACTGCGGCGCGAACAGCTCCGCGCCGAGGGAAAAGACGACGCGATCCACTACACGTTCATCCCCTACGAGCGGATCTCCCCCTACCTCCGCCGCGCGGTGCTCGTCGCCGAAGACGACACGTTCTACGAGCACAACGGCGTCGACATGAAGGGGATGCAGGAAGCGATCGAGAAGGACTGGAAGAAGAAAAAGCTGGCGCACGGCGGCTCGACGATCACGCAGCAGCTGGCGAAGAACCTCTACCTCTCGCCGTCGCGCAATCCATTTCGGAAGATCAAGGAGTTCTTCATCGCCCGGGCGCTGGAGGAGCACCTGACGAAGAAGCGGATCCTGGAGCTCTACCTCAACGTGGTGGAGATGGGGGAGCGCGTGTACGGCGCCGAGGCGGCGTCGCGTTACTACTTTCAGAAGCGGGCGTCGGAGCTGACGCCGTCGCAGGCCGCGCTGCTCGCCGGATGCCTGCCCAACCCGCGCGTCATGGATCCGGCCGGACCGAATCGCAGGCTGCGCGGCCGGCAGAAGATGATCCTCTCCCGCATGCGCCGTTGGGGTTATCTCTTCGAGAAGGAAGTGCTGACGGAGAAGAAGAAGCCGGAAGAACCGGCGCCGGCGACCGACACGGCGTTGGAGCAGACGCCGCCGACCGATACGGCCACCCCACAAACTCCTGCTCCCCCCGACGAGGGGGAGAAGGTGCCGCAGGCGGATGAGGGGGCGACCGGGACGACGGCGACCACTGACACCGAGCCTCCGCCGCCGTGAACAAGAGGGGTGCGGACGTCTCGTCCGCACGGCCCGCGCCGAAAACGAGCGGACGAGACGTCCGCTCCCCTCGTTACTTTCCGATCGTCCGCACGCGCGTTGCCTTGAACCCCTTGTTGTCCACGCCGAACCGCTTCGCCAGGTACTCGACGATCACCGGCTTCTCGGCATCGGTCACCGCCGCTCCCCAGCGCGTCATCTTCTCCACCGTCGCGGTCCATTGCTTCCCGGTCAGCCGCTGCTGCACCAGAAGATCGGCGGAGTGGCAGGCGTAGCAACGCGACTCGACGACCGCCTTCCCTTTTCCTTCCGGCAACGTCGCGAGCTTCGTCCCGACGAGCGGCAGCAGCGCAATCAGGATCGCCAGCTTCATGCCGTCACCTCCACGTCGACCGAGTGCCATCCGTTGTAGAGATAGCCGCTCTGGTTCCAGACCGACTCGCGCGGCTGCACGCTGTCGCGGACGTCGGTCGCGCGGGCAAACAGCCGCGCCGTTCCCGCCGCGCGCGGCGTCCAGCGATACGACCAGCGCCTCCAGGCGTACGGCGCATGACGCGAATCGAGCTCCGCGAGCTGCCAGGTCGCGCCGTCGTCGTCGCTGATCTCGACTTTCTCGATGTCGGGCGCTCCGGAGAAGGCGAAGCCGCTGACCGTCTTTGCCGCGCCGGCCTTCGCCCGCTTCGGCACGGTGGTGATGTTCGACTTCACCGCCAGCTCGGTCAGCGGGCGCATCTCCTCCGGCTTGAACGCCACCCCCGGCTCGCCCGGGGTCAGCGGATAGCGATACGCGGTGTCCATGTAGAAGCCCTTCTGCGGCTCCGGCTGCGCGCTGATGCGCATCAGCCACTTCATCCAGTGATCGCCGGCCCATCCCGGCACGACGAGGCGGAGCGGCGCGCCGTGCATGGCGGTGAGCGGCTCCCCGTTCATCTCGTACGCGAGGATGGCGTCGCTCATCGCCTTCTCCAGCTCGATCGAGCGATGAAACGGAGGCACTTTGCCCGGCGGATCGTCCGACCCGAACGCGTGAAGATGCTTCGCCGTCGCCTTCACGCCGGCCCGTTCCAGCACGTCCTTCACCGCCACGCCGCGCCAGTGCGCGTTTCCGACCGCTCCGTAGCGCCACTGGACACCGGGCACCGTTGGCGTGTAGAGTCCGCGCCCATTTCCTGCGCATTGCAGGACGCATGTGGCCTCGGTCACGCGCATTTTCCGTAAATCATCTACACTGAGTCTCAACGACTCCCCAAGGTCACCGTCTACGGTGAGGCGCCACTGGCGGAGTGTGGGTGTGCGCGGGATCCAGTGGCTGCGAACGAAGAACAATTCCACAGGAGTGATGTAGTCGGTCAGCAGCTCGAGCGGCGTCTCTGCGTTCACCGCATAGCCGTTCATCTGCAGCATGTATCCACCCGACGCTCCGGCCGGGCTCTTCGTATTACCGATGAGTGCGCCAGGCGCGAGCGACGCGGCGGCGGAGAGCTGCAGGAAGCGGCGGCGATTGACCGGCGACATGGAAAGAAAGTCTAGAGCATTGAACGACATCTCGCGCAACGTCAGTCATTTCGACTCACAACAGCTGAAACTGGTCCGTCTTTTGCCCTCTCGGGTTCGCTGTATGGACGCAAAGGACTTCCGCATCATCTGCGACTGCCAGCTCCACGCAAGGCGGGAACGGACTTTGTGGCGCCGCTCCCTGCGTCTGGCCAGACACGCCGGCCGCGCCGTCTCGACCCGCGGCTTCGCCCTGATCGTCGGCGTCCCTCTCGCCTTCGGCGCCATCGGTATCCCCACCGAAGCGATGAACATGTCGATCCCGATGCTCACGATCCAGCGCGAGGCGCAGAAGGTGCGTGAGCTGCCGATCTTCACCACGCGTCGCATTCGCGCCACGTTCGGCACGACGGCCACGCCGCCGCAGCGCTTCACGTTCGACGTGATGAAAGAGGAGTTCTTCCGCACCGAAGTGCAGTACGGCTCGATCATCTACCGCGAGGCGCGCCGCAACAATCTCCCGCCGGAGCTCGTCGCCGCGGTGGTGGAAGCGGAATCCGATTTCCGCCCTCGGCTGATCTCGCACAAGAACGCGCAGGGACTGATGCAGATCATCCCCGAGACCGGCCGCCTGATGGGGGCCGACGACCTGTTCGATCCGGAGAAGAACATCGCCGCCGGCACGAAGTACCTCCGCTACCTCTTCGATCGCTTCGGCGATCAGCGCACCGTGCTCGCCGCCTACAACGCCGGCGAGGGAAACGTGGAGCGGTTCGGCGGGATGCCGCCGTTCGACGAGACGCAGACGTACGTGCAGCGCGTGACCTCCCGGACGACGCAGTACCGCCAGTCGATCCGCGGCCGCTACATGGCGTCGATGAAGATGCAGGGCGCGCAGTAAAAGCGGTTGCTGGGTTGCTGAGTTGCTTGGTGACCGGGTGAGTCGAGCAACCTAGCAACCCAGCAACCCAGCAACTACAATCCCCCCACATGTCGTCCGCTGAGCGCCGCGAATTTCAACGGCTCCGTCTCGATCCTCCTCTGCCGGGGACGCTCGGCACCACCGCCGTCTCGATCCTCGAGGTCGGCGTGATCGGCGCGCGCGTGCATCACGCCGAGCCGTTCGATCGGGAAACGGGCGAGCTGCGGTGCTCGTTCGACGGCGAGGAGATCGGCCTGCGCTGCGAGCTCGTTCGCACCACGACCGGCGAGAACTCGAAGTATCCCGACAGCGGTTACGAGTCGGGCCTCCGCTTTGTCGCGGCGATCGAAGGCTCGGGCGACGTACTGCGGAAGATGCTCGGCGCGCTGGTGACCAAAGAGCTCGAGCGCCGTCCGCGGAAGCCGCTGGCGCACGACCGGCAGGCGATCGACGGCGACAAGACGGTCCGCGGTACGCAGGCCCGCTACGTCTGCTATCGGCTCGAGTCGAACAACAGCTGGAGCCGCCGTCCGGTGTTCCTCCCCGAACAGCCGTCGGTCGGCTTCACGGTCGCGCGCGACGTCGACCACGACGAGATGGAGCGCCTCTGCCTCGTCTACCTCGTTTCGGACGACGAAGGCCGCCGCCTGATCCGCCTCTTCGCCGAGTTGAGCATCAGCGAAGAGATGGAGATCCCGCCGAAAGCGTAGCGTCTTCGACGTTCGCCACCTTCCCCCGATCCACCGGCAGCGTGAAGTAGAACCGCGTTCCCCGTCCCTCTTCGCTCTCCACCCAGATCTTTCCGCCGTGCGATTCGACGATTCCTTTGACGATCGGTAATCCGAGGCCCGCGCCCATCCGCTCCGCGCGCTCCGATTGCCAGTAGGGGCTGAAGATGCGTCCGATGTCTTCGCGCCGGATGCCCGGCCCGTTGTCGGCGACGGTGAACAGCACCTCGCGCATCGCCGACTCGGCGCGGCACGAAATGATCCCCTCCGCCGGCACGAACTTCAGCGCGTTGCCGATGAGATTCGACAGCACCTGCATGACGCGATGCCTGTCCGCATGGACGGGCGGCGTTCCGGGCACGACCTCGGTACGCAGGGTGATCTGCTGCGCCGTCGCCTGCGCCTTGAACAGTTCGTGGGCTTCCTGCAGCAGCGCCTCCGCGGCGACCCTCTCCGGCTCGATCGGCAGCCGCTTTCCCCCTTCCAGCCGCGTGATGTCGAGGAGATCGGCGATCAGACGGCTCATCCGCTTCGCCGACAGCTCGATGACGTCGACCTGCTCGCGGTCTTCATCCGGCAGCTGCGTCAACTGCAGCAGCTGCGCGGCGAGGGTGATGGCGTTCAGCGGATTGCGCAGGTCGTGCGACACGATCGCCAGCACCTGCTCGCGCGCGGCCACCGCCTGCTGCGCGTCCTGGTAGAGGTGCGCGTTGTCGATGGCGAACGAGCCGTGGCGCGCGAGGTCGACGCAGAGCGAGAGGTCGTCTTCGCTGAACGTCTTTCCGCGCGGCGGCGCGGCGGTGATCGCGCCGAGAGTCTGGCCGCGGCTGACGAGCGGCACGAGCATCACGCCGCGCGCGTCGTCGGCCGCTCCGCCGATGTACGGCATCAGTCCCGCCGCCGCTCCGACCAGACGCGCGTCGCGCTCGTTCATCACCCGGGCCACGACGTCGGGAACCTCGGTGATGGTCTCGCCGATCATCGGATTGAGCGCCACCTGCTCCTCGGCATTGCGATGCACGGCCGTGATCCGCTTCAGCGCGCCGCTGCCGTCCGCCATGTCGATCACGCACGCCTCGGCCAGGTTCGGCACGATCAGTTTCGCCAGCGTGGCCACGGTCTGCTCGTAATCGAGCGAGGCGCTGAGGGCCTGGCCGGCGCTGGCAATGAACGCGGCGCGCCGCTCCTGCTGCTCGGCGAATTCGCGCGCCGTCTTCGCGTGGGCGGCCTCGTGCTCCGCTTCGTGACGCCGGCGCATCGCCTCGCGGGCGAGCAGCCGCATCTGCCGCCCGAGCCCGGCAACGAGCATCGCCGAGGTGAACGCGAGCAGCGTGAGGAGGATGGTGAGCGACATGTTCAGCCGCTCCGCCGACCGGATCTTCTGCAGGCGGTCCTCGATGCCCGACTGAATCATGATCTCGAGGCCGGACGCGTCGCGCAGCGAGCGCTCGTACGACGGATGGCGCTCGAACAGGCGCGCCAGAAATACTCCCTCGGGCATCTGCCGGTCGATCAGCTCACCGTTCTGCACGCCGTCGTGCCACTGCTTCGTGTCGGCCTCCAGCGTCCTGAGCGACGAGACCGCGTCGACGCCGAGGGTCGGGACGATGCGCTCGAGGTCCTTCCGGCTGTTGTCCTGCTCCTTCAACAGCTTCACGTACTCGGCCTGGTACTGCGCCTGCCCCGTGACCTGGAAGGCGATGATCTTGTCGAGCTCTTTGGAGAGGTCGACCTGCATGTCATTCGCCGCCTTGCGCGCCGGCTCCGACAGCCGCTTGATCTCGTCACGCATCCGCCGCGTGTGACTGGAGACGATGATCGGCAGGAGGACGAGCGAGAGCAGCGAGGCGATGATGAACGCCACCGGCAGCACCGTCGTCCAGGTGCTCTCCGGACCGACGCGCCAGATGCTTCGTCGCTCTTCCAGGCGTTTTACCGCCATTGGGACCTCCTGTGGCGGGGGCAGCAATATCTTCGCCAGTTGGTCGTTAGCAGTTGGCCGTAGAACCGGTCACTCCTGCCAACTGCCACCCTGCCACCTGCCACCTGCCACCTGATATCTTTCCATCCATGGTCACCAACGACCGCCGCGAGTTTCAACGTCTCCGGCTCGCCAAGCCAATCCTCGCCCAGCTCGACACCAAAAGCGCGCTCATCCTCGACATCGGCGTCGGCGGAGCGTTCATCGAACACTACGGCAAGGTCGAGCCGGGCCAGCGCTTTCATCTCACGTTTCGCTGGATGGGTGAGGACGTGGAGTTCGTGGCCGAGGTGATCCGCAGCAGCGAGGTGCGCAAGCCGGGCGGCGACATGCAGAGCGTCGTCGCGCACACGGCGGTCCACTTCGTCGAAGGCGAAGGAGACGCCGAGAACCGGCTGCACGCGATGATGGCGACGTTCGTCGGTAAGGTGCTGGCGGCGCAGAAGGCGAACGCCAGCGGCGATCTCGTCGACTCCTCGGGCGCGCGCATCCTCGCGCAGCTCGGCGAGGCGCGGCGCATGCGCACCCGCGGCTACATCGCGTACCACTTCAAGGACGGCTCGTGGTGGCGCGTGCCGACCGACTCCGCGTTGCAGCCGCCCGACGGCTTCACCGTCGCCGCATACGAGGACGAGGAAGAGCTGGCGCAGCTCTGCGGCTCGTACGAAACGGCGGACGAGGAAGGACGGCGACTGATCCGACTCGTGGCGGAGCTCAGCGTCCTTTCGGCGCGAAAGCCGTTCTGACGTCGAGCGCTTCGAAGCTCTCCAGCACGAGATCGGCGGCGGAGAGATCCTGGTACGCCAGCGCGCGCCGGTTGCGCACCGCGACGCAGAACGCGCCGGCGCGCTTCGCCGCGATCACGCCGACGTGCGAGTCCTCGAAGACGACGCAGTCGCGCACATCGCATCCGAGTTTCTCCGCCGTCAGCAGATAGGCCTCGGGGTCGGGCTTTCCATGCTCGACTTCACTGCCGTCGACGATGAGCTCGAAGCAGTCGCGCAACCCGAACCGCCGCAGCAGGATCTCGATCGAGGAGCCGACCGCCGATGAGGCGATCGCCAGCGGGACGCGGAGATCGTGCAGATCGCGGATGGTCTTCGCCGCTCCCGGCATCAGCTCCAGCGATGACGTGCGGCACGCGTCATCGAAGTCGCGCAGGCGCATCGACATCAGCTCGTCTTCGGATTTCGTCCAGCCGAAGAAGGCGCGCATGTCGCGGATGTCGTCGATGATCCTGCGCCCGGAGCCGGTGCGGAAGCTCTCCGGCATCCGCGCGTAATCGCTCCCCATCGCGCGGCAGAGCGCGTCGTGCGCCGCGGTGTGCTGCGGCTCGAGATCGATGATCGTCTCGTCGAAGTCGAAGATGGCGGCGGCGATCGGAACCATGTGCTGAGTGCTTGGTGCTGAGTGCTGCGTACCCTGACGTTTCGTGATACTCAGCACTCAGAACGCAGCACTCAGCACTGATTTATGAATTTTCAGACCGTCATCATCCGGGTGATCATCTTCGGTTCGCTCATCCTCGCAGTCGGCGTCACCGGACTCTGGTTCGTCTTTCGGGCCCTGGGCAGCGAGCAGCAGCGGCGGCCGGTGCTCCTCGGTTCGGCATTGATTCTGTTCATCATGGTGTGCTGCCTGCTGCTGTACATCGTGTCGCGCTAAATCACACCGATCTTCCGCAGCCGCGTCACGTCGCGCCGCTTGAATCCGAGCTCGCGCATGACTTGATCCGTGTGCTGGCCGAGCTCGGGCGGCGCGCTGCCGCCGGGAGTCCGCGCGCCATCGAACTTCACCGGATACCCCACCGCTTCGTACGCGCCGATGACCGGATGGGTGATGCGCGTCACGAGCGGAAGTCCCGCCGGCGAACGGAGCGCCTCGAGCACACCCTGCACGAGCGAGCAGGGGACGTTCGCCTTCCGCAACCGCGTAAGCCAGTAGCGCGCGTTCTTCGCCCGGAAGATCTCATCGAGCAACGGCACGAGTGTTCCACGTTGTTTCACGCGCGCCGCGTTCGTGGCGAAACGGCGATCGCGCGCGAGCTCCGGACGATCGATGACCTGCGTGCAGATCAGCTCGAAGTGCCGGTCGGTTCCGGCACCGATGGCGAACGGCCGGTCCTTCGCGTGAAAGAGCTGATACGGGACGATCGACGAATGCGCGTTGCCGAACCGACGCGCCTCTTTGCCGGTGAGCAGCGCACTCTGCGCGATGTTCACGAGCGACGCGAGCGCGGAGCCGAAGAGCGAGACCTCGATGCGCGTCCCGCGGCCGGTCCGCTCCCGCGCCACGAGCGCGGCGTTGATCGCACCGAACGCGTGATGCGCCGTCAGCACGTCCGCCAGCGCCACGCCCGCCTTCGACGGCTCGCCGCCGGCCTCGCCGGTGATCGACATCCAGCCCGATCCCGCCTGGGCCAGGAGGTCGTAGCCCGGCGTCATCGCCTCATCCGTATCGGAATCGAACCCGCGGATGGAGCAGACGACGGCGCGCTCGTTGGTCCCGAAGTCGATCGGCGCCCTCAGGAAGTTCTCGACCACGACGTCGGCGCGGGCGATGAGCGTCTCCGCCACCCGCCGCCCATCCTCCGATTTCAGGTTCAGCGTCATCGACTCCTTCCCGCGATTGATCGACAGGAAGTACGCGCTGATGCCGCCGACGAACGGCGGTCCCCAGCGCCGCGTTTCGTCGCCGCGGCCCGGCTCTTCGATCTTGATGACGCGCGCGCCGGCGTCGGCGAGCATCTGGGTGCAGAGGGGGCCGGCGAGGACGCGGGAAAAGTCAGCAACGACGATTCCGTCGAGAGGGCGCTTCACAGGTATTGCTGTTTCAGCGCGTCGAGGTCGGCGAGGGTGCGGCGGAGGATGTTGACGACCTTGTGGATCTCGACGCCGTAGGTCCGGAGCTCGGCGTCGCACTCGGTCATGCCGTAGACGGCCTCGTCTTTTTCGAGGCGGTCGCGCTCGAAACGGAGCCGTTCGGTGAGCTCATCGATCTCGGTGAGGAGGACGAAATTGACGTCTTTCTCCCCGAGGTAGCGCTTGCACTGCGGGCAGTAGATCGAATGGTCCTCGGCCGACTCGATCAGCTCGAAAACGAACTGTCGCTCGCAGGTCGGACACTCGAAAACTTCCGGCAGCACGCCATGAACCTCCGCATTGATTGTGCCACCAATCGAGAGGAATGAGTCGCTTGACCGAGGTGTTTGGCGCCGTGTAGCATCCGCTACCCTCTGCCTACTGGGAGATCGTTCAATGGTAGGACAAGCGGCTCTGAACCGCTCAATCGGGGTTCGACTCCCTGTCTCCCAGCCAGCGGCACGGCCGACAGCGTTTGTTGGCCCAGCCTCCTTCAGGACTTGCCTTGGGGGCGATCAGGTATCGCGAGAGCCGCGGTCAAACAGCGTCCAATCCTCGCAGCCACACGCGGCGTCCGGCGTTCACTGCCTCGCTTGCCGTACCTTGCCGATCGTCTCATCGAGCCATGGGAGAACGGCGGCGATCAGATCCGTCTTGCGAGCCCTCACGTCGTGCGGCGTGTCCAGAACGACGTGCCGCTTTTTTGCGATGGGAGTGCCGAGCATCCGGAACAACGGCTCCTGCGACCGTTCCAGCGAGAAAGTGAAGTCGTACCGGCCGTTCACCATGAGCACCGGAAGCTTCAGGCGCGGCGCAAAGTCGGCTTGATCGCCTCCCGGATCGAAGCGGTTCAGGAAATAACCGCCGTCCAGGAAGATCACGCTCCGGAACGCGTCCTGCAGAAGTGTCGTGTAGATGACACCCTCGGCCGCTCCCATGCTGACGCCGAGATACGCGACGCGATTCGAGTCGATATCGTGGCGCGTGCGGAGGTAATCCACGGCACGGCCGAGATCTCGAAAACGCTGAATATACGCATCGATGTCCTTGCGGTTCCCGGGAAGTATGAATCGATCCTGTCGCTCGTAGGTCCCCTTGTAAATCGGATAGAGAACCGCGCGGCCGCTCTGGACGACGTAGTCAAAGAACGCCACATCTCCGAGCGCTCGACTGTCTCTGAGATCGAGAACACGGGCACTCGGAAAAAACACGATCGTCTCAAACGGCGGGTGCACCCTTTTGGGCAGGAAGAGATACGCCGTGACCCGTTCATTGCCGTATGCAGCATCGAACGTGACCTTCTCTTTTCGCCAGTCGGCGGCATCCTCCAGAACGCCCTCGCTTCTCGCGTTCAGCGGCGCGGCCGTATCGTACGAGTACAACGCTCGATAAACGGCGAAGACCTCATCGGAGGCTGGCTTGAATGTCGAGAAGTCGCGGCTCAGCGTCTTGATCGCTGCAGCAGCATTCGATGGCAGTGGACCGCGGTTCCGCACGCATCGGAATCCGTTTGCGGACGAGCGATCGAATGCGGGTAGAGCCTCGGGATCGACGGCGAGATAAGTCGGCGAATTCCATGCGCCACCCAGAATGAAATGCTCGGCTGTGTCATCGGCTGTCGCGTTCTCAACCCACTCCCGCACGTTACCAACCATGTCGAACGTGCCGTAGGGACCAAGGCCTTTGAATGCTCCGGCGGCCGATGGCTTGTCGCGCGCGATGTTGCTTTTCTGAACGGCAAACGATACCGCCTCCGGCGGCGCGGCGCGATACCACTGCGCGAGCACCGGAAGGCTTTTCCCAACGAACGACGCGTAGGCCGACGCCTCATACCAGCTCACTCCCGACACCGGATCATCGGCATGACCCTCCGGATAATGACCACCCTCCCACGTCGCCGGGCCGGACCGGCCGGTGCGGTCGCGGAGGAGCGCGATCGCTTCGTCCCAGGTCAGCTCGCGGCCGAGGCGCAGAAATTTCTCATTCCAGTACTTCCGCGTCTCATAGCCGCCGCTGTCGACGAACCTCTGGTAATCACGATTCGTCACCTCGAAACGATCGATGTCGTACGCCGGCAAATCGTACGGGCCGATCCATCCCATGAACGCGATCATGTCGGCCCACCGGCTGCCGCTCACGCAGGTCATTCCTGCCGGCGCGGCTCGCTGGGCATTGAGGTCGAAGACCATCTTCTGATGCCGGAGTGGGGCCGTGACGATCTCGCCCCCGCTTTGTCCGGAGATCTTCCACCGAAAGTAGCCCTTCGGAATTCGGACGTCGCGAAGTGGAGTGACGCCGAGCCGCACCGGTGTCATCTCCGGATCCAGATAGTCCTGAAGGTCGACGACAGCGCCTCGAGGAGACGAATCAACCGAGACTGTTTCGCTGTGTTCCGCTTCGATCTTCGCGAGCGCCCGGTCGCCGGGCATCCAGCGTTCCGCGTCCTTCAACAACTCGAATGCCGCGAGTGGCCGGTCATCCCTGAAGAGATCGAGCGCTCGCGGGACCGCGACTTCGCGCGCCCACCGCCGCCTTTCGATGCGGTGATAGAACCAGATACCGCCGGCGGCGGCGACAACGAGCAGAAGCACCAACGCCACGGCGAGACTGCGGGGAACGCCGATGCGCGAATCGGTCCGCGGTTGCGGCGGTGAGCTCAGTCGCGCAACCGCCGCCGAGAGCTCGCGCGACATCTCGGCTGCCGACTGGTAACGCGCGTCGGCGTTTTTCTCGAGAGCGCGGGATACGATCCGCTCGGCATCCACCGGAATGTCGGCGCGAGCGATCCTCAAAGGATCGGGCGCGTCCTGCGTGATCGACCGCAGAATTGCCAATCCGCTGTCGCCGCGAAACGGCGCTTTTCCGGCCAGCGCCTCGTAAAGCACGACGCCGAGACTCCAGAGATCGGTCCTCCCGTCGATCGGTTTTCCAACGGCTTGCTCAGGCGACATGTAGAGCGGAGTGCCGACGATGCCGCCCGTCTCTGCGACCGGCATTGTGATGTCATTGCCGTTCGTCGCGCCAACGAGTCTGGCCAGTCCGAAATCGAGGATCTTCGCGCGTCCTTTCGCGGTCACCATGATGTTTGCCGGTTTCACATCTCGGTGGACCACTCCCTGCTCATGCGCTCCCTCCAGTGCATCCGCGATCTCGCTCCCCAGCGAAAGAATCTCTTTTACCGGCAGCGGTCCGGCCGCAAGGCGCTCGCGCAGCGTCTGGCCGGTGACGAACTCCATCACCAGGTAGTCGGAGCCGCCCTCAAATCCGACGTCATAGACGGCAGCGATGTTCGGGTGATTCAGCTTGCCAAGGGCCAGCGCTTCCAGGCGAAACCGCGTTCGGGCCTCGTCATTCGCAAGGAGTCCTGGCCGGACGACCTTGATCGCCACGTCGCGCCCGAGCCGTTCATCCCGCGCCCGGTAAACGACGCCCATTCCCCCCGCGCCGAGCTTGCTCGTCACGACGTAGGGGCCGAAGCGCTCGCCAGAGTCGGAGGCACAATCGTCCATTCCGTCTCGCTCTTGCTTCATCACGAAATCTTAAACGCATCCGGAGCGGCGGGGGATCCGTCGCGAGGGTTTTTGATCGACGATTCGAACGGCGGTGCTCAACGCTGACGGCAGTCCGGCGCCCGGCGTCCGCGTCGACAGCTAGTAGATCAACGCGAGCTGGTAAGAGTCGTTCGCATCGCTGGAGATGTCGCCGGTGTTCGTGCTGAAGCCGATCGGAATCGGGTCCTTCGAATACGGCAGCATGACCTGCGTGAACCGCGGCGGAAACGCCTGGTGACTCGACGTGCTGGCCTGGAATTGCGAGATGGCGACCGGTTTGCCGGCGATCACGACTTCGACTCCGATCGGACCGCCGCCGCTCTGGTACGCGGAACCGGAGAAGAAAAGCAGCGCCGGTCCGCTGACCTGCGACTGGAAGGTCGTGTACTGCGGAATGGGACCGGCCGTGTTCCAGACGAACGGCGCGACGCCGCTGATCATCAGGAGCGACGCGCCGATGATGTCGTTGCCGTCGCACTTCGTGGACGGCGTCGCCGCGGACAACGAGAGCGTGTGTGGATTGAGGTCGGTGAACTGCACGGAAAACAACGTTGACACGAGCGCTTTGTGGCTCTGGGCCTCGTTCGCGAAGATCATCAGATTGCCCAGCGGCTTGCCGTCGAGGGCGACGCTGACGCCGATCAGCTGATTCGGCGCGGTGCTGTACGCGGACGCGGTGACGTACAGCAGGGCCGGTGACGTGTCCTTCGGCGTGAACTTCACGCTCATCGGAAACTGCGTGAAGCTCGTGTTGAAAAGCTCTTGAATGTCCATCGCCCCATCTCCTCTCGTCAGTACAGGATGGTCAGGGAGTAGACGTCGTTCGCGTCGGACGTGGTCGTCGGCCCCGCCGCGACGATCTGGTACGAATACGTCTGTCCGAAGTTCCACGGCTTCTGATTGACGAGGAGTGCGAGCATCGTCTTGTGCTGCTTCGCTTCGTTGCTGAACACCGCCCCCGAGGTGCCCCCGGCATCCTTTCCGTCCGAGTCGTAGATGTTCACCTGGACCTGGATGGTCATGCCGGAAGCGCTGCTCTGTGCAGTTCCGGTGAAGTAGACCGACGGAACGAGATCACCCTGCGGCTGGAACTGACCTGTGAGCGGGAGTGGACCCGGCTTCGAGTCCACCAGAACCTGAATGACGGCCATGATTGCTCCTTTCCTGCAGGAGCCAGTGTGCGGCATCGGAGCGCGGATGCGCTCGAAAAAACGTCCACAGCTCGCGGATCGCGTCAGCCCCGCCGCGCCGCCTCGATGGTGGCGACGTCGATTTTCCTCATCGGCATCATCGCTTCGAAGGCACGCCGTGCCTCATCGCCGCCCGCCGCGAGGGCGTCGGTCAGCACGCGCGGGGTGATCTGCCAGGAGAGGCCCCAGCGGTCTTTGCACCAACCGCATTGGCTTTCCTCTCCCCCGTTGTTGACGATCGCGTTCCAGTAACGGTCCGTCTCTTCCTGATCGTCCGTCGCGACCTGGAACGAAAAGGCCTCGCTGTGCCTGAACGTCGGGCCGCCGTTGAGACCGAGACAGGGAATGCCCAGCACGGTGAACTCCACGGTCAGTACATCGCCCTTCTTTCCGCCCGGGTAGTCGCCGGGCGCCTCGTGAATACCGGTCACTTTGCTGTCCGGAAAGGTGGCGGCGTAGAAACGCGCCGCGTCAACCGCGTCCTTGTCGAACCAGAGACAAATCGTGTTCTTCGGCGTCATGTTCGTATGCTCCCTCACGTCGCTTCGGGTATGCAAGTTTGGGACGCGGCCTGCTCGTGCCATCGCTCGACATCCACGCCGGCGATCAGGAGCCACAGGACCAGGGCGAGCTCGCCGAGGTCGAGGGGCAGGATGACGTAAGGCCACAGACGCTCTGCCAGCGGGGGCCATAGGAACGCCATCCAACCGACGCCGGCGATCACCGCCAGCACTCCGAGAAAACGGGGCAGAAACGTCGATCTCAACACGAGGCAACCGATCAGAACGAACGCGAACGCGAAGAACACGAGGCCGATGTCATAGGCCTGCGTGTAGAGCCTGGCCAGCAGATACGCCAGGGTCCGCAGTTGCGGCTGACTGGACGGTGTCGCCGACTGGAGAACGATCAGCGGAGCGATGCGAAAGAGGCACGCGAATGCCTGGATCGCGCATCCCGTGAGACCGGAAAACGCCGCGGTCAACGAGAGCGTGTCATTCACCGGCTTGAAGAGTTTGTAAAACAGCACCGGCACGGGGAGATAGCAAACGACGACGAGAAGGCTCGCGGCGAACCCGGTGTACACCTGAGAGGGATGCGCGAGAATCGCGGCCGCCGTGGCCGCAGCGTCGTTCGAGATGCGGACGCGGCCGGCGAGCGAGGGAATCGAGCCGACCGCGATCATCAGAAGATAGAGGACCCCGACAGCTCGGGCCCAGGAGCGGGGAGAGAGGTCCGCGGCAGATGTCATTTGCGTGTAACTTAGGTCTCACGGAGCTCGTTCGACATGACGCGGCGTAGCAAGATCATGACCGGTGGTTGCAGCCATGGCTGATCGGACGGTTCCGGCGTCCGCCGCGCGCGCGTTGATGGACTTCGCGTTGTCGAAGGGCTGCGGCCTGAACGTGCTGGCCGAGCGATCGGGCATCACGGTGAAGGAATTGCGCGATGACGACAACCGCATCCCGTTCGCCGCGTACGTCGCTCTGATGAAGGCCGGCCAGGACTTGTGCGACGACCCGGCGTTCGCGCTTCACTTCGGCGAATCGGCCGAAAGCCTGGAGTCGTCGCTCCCCTGCATGATGGGCATTTCCTCGCCCACGATCGCGGAGAGCCTGGCGAACGTCGATGAGGAGAGCAACGGCCGTATCCGGCTGACGCGAAGCGGAGACCAGGTCTGGATCACCGACATGCGGTACGACGACTTTCCGGAGGGGGCGGAATCGGGTTTCGCGCGGACGGTCTGCGCGGCGCGCCGCTTCTTTCCCGGTGTGGAGTTGGTGAAGGCCGCTCATTTCATCCACTCCGAGCCGCCGTATCGCGCCGAGTACGACCGCATCTTTCGGATCCCGATCGTCTTCGGGAGCGACCGCAATGCGATGCTGACGGACGCCGCCTGGCTGGATCAGGGACTCCAGGCGCCATCGCTTCAGATGGTCGAGATGGTGAAGGCCCGCACGGACAGGCTGCTTCATCGCGTGGCGAGCGCGAATTCCACGCGAAGCCGCGTCGAGGCGCTGCTCACGAATCACCTGCACACCGCCGACGTCAGCGTCGACGCGGTCGCGGGCAAACTGGGGATGGGTCGCCACACGCTGTTTCGCAGGTTGAGAGCCGAGGGCGTCACATTCAGGCAGGTGCTGAACGAGCTACGCCACGAGCTGGCGGCGCAGTACCTGAACGAGCGCAAGCTGGCGGTGAACGAGACCGCGTACCTCCTAGGCTTCTCCGATCCGGCGGCGTTCTCCCGCGCGTACAAACGGTGGACCGGTCACAGTCCACGCCGCGTCGAGTAGCGTCATGAGCTGACCTCGACGTTCCCGGCCGAGCCATCGAGGCCGAAGATCGTCTCCACCGTCACCCCCAGTGCCCGCGCGATTCTCAGCGCGAGCAGAACCGACGGGACCATGCGGCCGGTCTCGATCGCGTTCACCGAGCGGCGCGTCACACCGGCCATCGTCGCCAGGTCGGCCTGCGTGAGGTCGCGCATCGCGCGCTGAACCTTGAGCGTGTTCGTCAGTTTTTCGTCGTCCATCGCCTTACTCGCGATCGAAGAACAGAAAGAGCGAGATCAACGTCACCAATCCCAGCGTCATCGTCGAAGCCGCCATCGCCATGGCCATGCGCGGCGGCGGCAGCGCGGTGAGGAAACCGAAGATCAGTGCGAGCGGCCATTGGGTGATCAGTACGGCGACCAACGCGGCCCGTGACGCCCGGGCCATGTTTGCCCGCCTCCATTCGTCCTGCATGATCGCCTTCACTTCAGCGGAGTGCGGATCCCAACGCTGACCTCGAAGCGACGTCTGCAACGCGCTGACGATGATCACGATCGCGACCGGCATCAGCCACGACACGAGATTGGCCCGGTCACCAACGGCGCCCGCCGGGGAGAGCATCAAACCGAGAGCCACCGCTCCGAGAACGACCACGACGAAGAGAAGAACCATCATGCTCCGGCGGCTGAATCGGAGAAGAAGCTCGGATCGATCGCTGGTGCTGCCTGTCATCTTGAACCCCCTGTGAGTCATTGCAGTCAATGTAATCTATCGAACTCTAAAAGAGAACTATCAATCTCTTTTTGTAACACATCGTTAGCTTCAGGCGAGGGACGTATACTGCGGTTCGCCATGGTCCACCTCCGGTCGTTGTCCCTCTTTGTCCTGTGTCTGCTCGCTTCTCTTCCTGGACTTGCGGCGACTCATGTCTGGACCGGCGCCACAGACGATCACTTCTCCAACGCGTCAAATTGGATCGGCGGTTCGCCGGCGGGCGACGCGGCCGCCGCGATTTCGTTTCCCGCAACGAGCCGTGCGACGGCGACGAACGATCTGAACGGCCTGACGGTTCAATCGATCGCCTTCTCCGCAGGCGGCTTCACGATCAGCGGCAACGCCATCACGCTTGCCGCGAACGGAACTGTGATCGACACCTCCCGAGGGACGAATACGATCGCCTGCGACCTCGTGCTGGCGGGCGACGTCGCGGCGGCGGTGACGGGAGACATCTACGACCACAACGGGCTGCTGCTCTCCGGCGTGATCAGCGGCAGCGGCGGCATCACGCTCCGCGGCGGCGGACATCTCGTCTACAGCGGCTCGCAGCCGAACAGCTACAGCGGATTGACGCACGTTCTTTACGGCGAGCTGCAGTTGAAGAAGGCGCCGAACGTCACCGCGATCGCCGGCGATCTGGTCATCGAAAATGACGGCTTCAATTACGAATACGGCTACCTCAGCATCTTCAATGACGAACAGATCGCGAACAGCTCGCATGTGACGGTCGGATACCTCTCGAAACTGGGGTGTGGGGCGACGGAGACGCTCGGTCCGGTGACGCTCACGCGCTATTCGGACTTGCAGACGGGAGTGGTGTGGAGCGGAAACATCCCGCAGACCGGAACGGTGATCTTCGCGGGCGACATCGAGATCACCGGCACCGCGCAGGGCGACGTTCGCACGTATGGGACGTTCCTGCTGCAGGGAACGCGGACGATCAACGCGACCGCAAACTACGGCCTCTGGACTGGCAGCCTGGGACAGAAGACCGCCGGCTCGGGAATCATCCTCAACGCCGCCGCGTACAGCGACGGCACGTTCGCTGACGTGCTCGAGCTCGGGAAAGCCACGTACGACGGCCCTACGATCCTCCGAGGCGGGAGCGTCAGGATCGATGCCCCGAAGTCGGCTGTCGATCTTCAGAATGGACGTTACTCCGGTCACTGCAAATCACTGACGGCGGAAGGCGGCGTGCTCTATCTGCACGGCTACCTCGGCGGCGTGACCTCGGACGGCGACGTGAAGCTTTCTCCGGCGGTCACGCTGGGCTACGACCTCGGCACCGCCTTGAAGATGAACGGTGCGCTCGACCTCGGCAACGCGACCCTGCGCATCGACGGCTTGTCCGGCGTCAGCTACGGCACGGTGTACAAGGTCGTCGACAACACGAGCACGAAGCCGGTGATCGGCACGCTGGCGAACCTGCCGGAAGGTGCGCTGCTCGACGACCGCTTCAGGGTCTCGTACGCGGGCGGCGACGGAAACGACGTCACGCTCACCGACGTCGGACTCGTTCCTCCGAACGTATCGCTCGCGGTGTCGACGCTTTATCCGCAGAGCGGTACACCGGTCGATTTCACCGCGACGGTCGGCGCTTATCAGCAGACGCCGACCGGCACTGTCACGTTCTCCGCAGGCACGACCGTGCTCGGCGCCGCGCCGGTCAACAACGGCGTCGCAAAGCTGACCGCCGGCGCGTCGCTGCCGCGTGGGCACTACCTGGTGACCGCCGCTTACAGTGGCGACTCGCGCGTCGCGGCGGGGACGAGCAGCGCCGTCAATCTGTACGTCGTCGCGCCGAACCCAACTCTCACATCGATCGATCCGCCGGCAGTCCCCGCGGGAGTGAAGACGACGCTGATCCTTCACGGAACGAATTTCATCGATGGCAGTTACGTGTACGTCTCGTCCTCCGGACAGGTCGGGACGTTCGTCTCACCCACCGAGCTCCGCCTCGATTACACGCCGACCGCATCCGAGTCGGACTATCAGCTCGAGGTCTGGGTGCGTCAACCCGATCCCTACGGCGCACAAGAATCGGCGCGCCTGAAGTTGAACGTCACCGGCGGACCGAAGCCGCCGGCGCCGCCGTCGCCGTTCACGTTCGGCGCCGATCTCACAACGACCTTGACCGGAGTGACGCCGGGCGCCATGACCTTGTGGTTCGCAGTCGCCCGCACCGGAAGTCACCTCTTCAACTTCCACAGCATCGTGAACGACACCGATCACGACGGCACCGTGACGCTGCCGTTTCCCTTCAAAGTCACGGCCCTGCCGCCGGAGGGCGTCTGGCTCGTCGCCGATCTCAGCGCGCACACGATCGTGTTCGACAATCCGGGCCGCAACGTTTCCGACGCGTCGCCGTTCCCAGCGAAGGCATTCCTGCGCGACAGCGATGGGAATTACACACACGTTCAGTTTCCCGCGGGCGGCACACCCTCGATGTTCGGATGGGCGCGCCCGGGCGTCGGTGCGTGGATGACGTTGATGGCCGACGGCGCCGCCGTCGATGAAGACAGCGGTCCGAACGGGCGCGTCACATTCGAAACGCCGTCGATGCAGCGGACGATCGGCACCACCGCGACTCCGCCGGCCGACGGAATCCGGCCGGGCGACATGTTCCTGGCGATCGACGGTTTCGGCGAGGAGTGGTGGGGTGATGCCGTCGATCTTCATCTCCCCGAGTCGGACGGCCCGGGCAAGCTCGGATTCGCCGTCACGTCGACGAATGCGCTCGAAAACTCCGGCAGCGTGAAGATTCTCGTCGAGCGCACGGAAGGAACCGACGGCGCCGTCACCGTGCACTACGCGACGGCGGACGGCACTGCGATCGCGGGAAGGAACTACTCCGCGCAGGCCGGACAGCTGACGTTCGGTCCCGGCGAAATCTTCGGGACGATCACCATTCCGCTGCTCGACGATCAGTCGTACGGCGGTGGCGGTCAGTTCAACGTAGTTTTGTCGGAGCCCGCGGGCGCGTCGATCGGAGCCGCGACGCATACGATCAGGATCGCCGATGACGAGCCTCCGCCGCTGTTTTCGTTGCAGTTGCCGTCGGCGTCCGTTCCCGAAGGCGACGTGGGCCCGGTCGAGATCCCGATCACCGTCAAGCTGACCGGGCCGACCTCTTTGCCGGCGACGGTGAGCTGGTATTTCGGCGAAGGACAGTCCGGCGCCTTCCGCACCGGAGAGCTTCAGTTCGCGCCCGGTGAAACGCAGAAGACATTCACCGCCTCGTACACCGCGAACACGCTTCCCGAACCGAACCGCGACATGAACCTGCATCTCTTCAGTCCCAAGAACGCGACCGCATCGACCGATTCGGTGCACATCACGATCGTCGACGACGACTTCGCCGGCGTGTCGGTCGCGGACGCGTCCGTCGTCGAGACGGCAGGGAAAGTCGTCGTGCCGTTGCAACTCTCGCGTTCTTCCCGGAAGCTGGTCACGGTGACCTACGAAACGCGCAGCGGAACCGCATTCGCCGGGGGCGACTACGTCACGACGACCGGCACGATCACCGTGGGCCAGAACTCGTCCATCACCACCCCGATCATCGACGACCCGTTCCGTGAAACGCTCGAGGCGTTCGAAGTCGTGCTCACGTCCGTGACCGGCGGAAAGCTCGACCGCTCAACCGCCGCCGTGATCATCGTCGACAACGACGACTCCGGTCCGCCGCCACCTCCGGTGCCGCCGCGCAGGCGCAGCGCACCGCATTAAGAGGGGAGCGGACGTCTCGTCCGCTCATGTTGGCGCAGGGTGAAAGCCGGCGAACGGCGCCGGCCGTGCGAACGAGACGTCCGCACCCCTCGTGCTGCGGCAGCAAGAGCGCGCGTCATGAGCCTCACGTTCGTGTGATTGGGGATGCGTCCCCAATCACACGAACAGTCAGTGGCCCGCGTGGTCAGTTTCGCGTCGGGCATCCGCCGGGTGCCGGGTTTCCCGGGCGGCCGGGATCGCCGTCTCGTCCCGGGCGGCCGTCGGGCGCGGCACTGCAACCTCCGGTCTTCGGTCCGCCCGCGCCACCGGCGCCGCCCTTGCCGCCATTTCCACCGCGGCCCGGGACGCCGGCGTACGCCCTTGTTGGGTACTTTTCGAACTGGTACCTGCCTTTCCCCAGGTCGCCGTCAAGACGTCCGTCCTGCCCGCACTCGCCTCCATCGCCGCCGTTGCCACCGTCGCCGCCGGGCCAGCCGTTTACGCCGGGCGATGACGGTCGCTTGCAGCGCACCGGGCCCGAATCTCCACGGCGGCCAGCAGCACCCTGCTTCCCACTGCCGCCATTTCCGCCGGAGCCTCCGTCACCACCGCTCTGTCCCGCAAGCTCGAAACCGAACCTACCGACGGCCTCGCCGCGGAGGACGATAAAAAGTGTGCCGGTGTCACGGCCCTTATCGCCGGCCGTGCCGTTGCCGCCGCGGATTCCCGAGCCAGGCGGAAACGAATCACCCGTTCGGCCATTCGGCGCACGGCGCAAGAAGCCGCGAAACTGGAGTAGTCCGGGCCCGGACCTGGTGATCGTCCCGTTGACGACCAGAGACAAGTCGTGCTCACCGATGGCGATGCTTCCGTATTGCTCGAACGTCAGATCATGGACATACCAGCTCCGCGACGCCGAAAGCTCGACCGGATCGCGAACGATCACATTCGGGTCATTCACTTTCGAGAGCTCGTCCTGATTCGCCGTGGTCAGCACGAAGGTCGGTCTGTCCTGCGCCCCCACCGTCACCGCCACGAGCAACAGCGCTGCCGCCAAAATCGCCTTCCGCATGCGAGCACCTCCCGAATGAAGGAAGCATATCAGCCTCGCCTTGACACTCCCTCCCCGCCCGGAGACGATACCTCCCGGTTCCCGTGCTCAACTCCCTGCGCAGAATTTCGTTCGGCCTCGCCGTGGTCATCGCCGCGTCGGCGATCCTGTTGCTCTCCGACCTGCAGCATCGCGAGCGCGGGACACACGCCAAAGCGGCGAGTCATCTGTGGAAGCTCTACTTCGTGCAGTACAACGACGTCGTCGACGTCCGGGAAGCGCAGCAGGGGGTGATGGAAGGGCTGGCCGAATCGGGACTCGAGGAAGGCCGCCACTTCGAGGTCAAGGTGCTGAACGCGCAAGGCGACATGGCCACGGTGTCGGCGCTGATCGACGCCGCCGTCACCGCCCACGCGGACATGCTGATCACGTTCTCGACGCCGACGCTCCAGGCGGCGCTCCGCAGGGCGCAGAACGTGCCGGTGGTCTACAACTACATCGCCTCGGGACTGAAAGCGGGCGCGGGAAAGAGCAACACCGACCACGCGCCGAACGTCACCGGCGTCAGCCTGCTCCCCGCGAATGACGAGGCGCTGTCGATTCTGAAGACGCACTTCCCCGCCATCCGGCGGCTCGGCACGCTCTACTGCCCCGCCGAAACGAACATGGTCTATGCGAAGAATCAGCTCGACGAAACGGCAAAACGCGCCGGCTTCGAGATCGTCTACGTCCCGGCGGAGACGGCGACCGACGTGCCCGACGCGGCCGCGGCGCTGGTGTCGCGCGACATCGACGCCGTGCTGCAGATTCCGGGAAACCTGACCGCGTCGGCGTTCGGAAGCATCAGCGAAGCCGCGCGGCGCGCACACATCCCGATCTTCGCGTTTCAGAAATCGCAGGCCGTCAGCGGCGCGATGGTGGTCGTGGCCCGCGACTACCGCGAAAGCGGCCGCCACGCCGCGCATCTCGCCGCGCGCATCATCCGCGGAGAGGAGCCGGGAAAGATTCCGCTGGAGGACTTCGGCAAAACGAGTCTGATCGTCAACCTCGACGCCGCTCAGGCACTGAACATCTCGCTGCCGCCCGCGCTCGTGCGCTCGGCGAAGGAAGTCATCGGAGCTCCGCGTGGAAATCGTTAAGGAGCAAGCCGGCCGGCTGTTGCACCTGCGGCTCTCCGGGCGCCTGGACAATCACTGGTCGCAGCCGCTGGAGGACGCGCTCGACGAGATCATGCGCGAAGGCACGCGCCACATGCGGCTCGATCTCTCCGGCGTCAGCTATCTCAGCTCCGCGGGGGCAGGCGTCCTGCTGAAGGGCTATCGCCAGGCGAGCGCTCTGCAGGGCTCGTTTCAGATCTCCGCGGCGTCGGATCGCGTGCGCGAAACCCTGCGGCTCATGGAGCTCGACGAGCTGTTCGTCGAGTCGCACGGCTCCGAAACGCTGACGCGGCGCACGTTGTCCGTTCCTCTTCCGCTCGGGTCGGAACGCGCCTCCTACGAGAGCCGCGTTCTCGACGCGAAGCGATCGGACTGTTTCCTCATCGGCGATCCGGAGCGGTTGTCGCAGGCCCCCTACGACAAGGAGCACGCCACGCACGTGAGCATCCGCAACGACGTCTTCGCGCTCGGCGTCGGCGCGCTCGGCTCGAGCTATGACGACTGCCGCGGCCTCTTCGGAGAATTCATCGGCGCGGCGGGGAGCGCCGCGTTCATGCCGACCGACGGCACGCCGACACCCGATTACATGGTGAGCGGGGGCGGACTCACGCCAAAGGTCCGGGCGCTGTACGCGATCACCTTCCGCGGATCGCCGAGCCATCAGGTTCGCTTCGAAGCGAGCAACCCGGCCGGCGGTGTTCCGCTGAGCGAGATCATCCGGGCGTGCGCGTCGCTGGCAGGGACGTCCGACGTCGGGATCGTCATGGCGGCGGAGATCGCCGGGCTGGTGTGCGCCCGCCTGCGCCGATCGGCGGCGCAGGGCGACGCCGCGCGATTCGACTTCCCGGCCGTACGCGAATGGTTGTCGTTCACACCCGAGCGCGAGTACGCGCGCTTCAGCAGCCTGGTCGTCGGCGTCGCCACGGCCTCGCCATCCGCGGCCATGAGCCGATTCGTCCGGCCCGTCAGCGATGAATTCCAGGGACACTTTCACGCCGCGGTGACGGCGTTCCGCTCGCTGCCGCGCGGCAAGCTGGAGGTCGCCGAGGTCGTGGCCGAGTCGCTTCAACCGCGCAGCGTCTTCTCCGTCGTCCATCTGCTGCGCGACGCGAGGCCGATCGAAGGCGCCGGCGAGAGCGAGTTTCAGCGCGGCGCGTGCTGGGTGTTCCCGATCGACGGAGGGAAACAGCTGTGACCCTTCTGCTCTCGGCGTGGACGATCGGACTGATCCTCTCCCTGCTCGCCCTCGGCGTCTACATCAGCTACCGCGTCTTCAAGTTCGCCGACATCACCGCCGACGGCTCCATCACGTTCGGCGCCGCGGTGGCGGCGTCGATGCTCACGCGCGGCGTCCATCCGCTGGCCGCCAGCGGCGCGGCGTTTCTGGCCGGCGCCGCCGCCGGGGCCTGCACCGGCGTCCTGCACACGCGATTCAAGATCAATCAACTGCTGTCCGGGATCCTGGTGATGACCGCGCTCTACTCGATCAACCTGCACGTGATGGGATCGAGCAACCTGCCGCTGCTCTCCGTCACGACGCTCACGACGTACGCGCAGGACCTCGGCCGCTGGATCAGCGGTCACGACTCGGCCACGCTGCTCGGGTGGCCCGTGAGCGCGCGCGACCTCGGGTCGCTGCTGCTCGCGGCGGCCATCGTGCTCGTCATCGCGTTCGTGGCCTGGCTTTTCTTCAACACCAACCTCGGCAGCGCGATGCGCGCGTCGGGCGACAACGAGCAGATGATCCGCGCGCTCGGCGTCAGCGTGGAGAACATGATCGTCCTCGGCCTTTCGATCTCGAACGGCCTGGTGGCGTTCGCCGGCGCATTGCTGGCGCAGTACCAGGGCTTCGCGGACGTGCAGATGGGCATCGGCATGATCGTCTGGGGCTTGGCCAGCGTCATCATCGGCCGCGCGCTCATCGGATCGGACAACGTCGGCGCGGCGCTGACCGGCACGATTATCGGATCGGTCCTCTTTCGATTGATCATCGCGGTCGCGTTGCGCTGGGGCCTGAACCCGAACGACCTGAAGCTCGTGACGGCGATCTTCGTCTTCGGCGCGCTGGTCGTGCCGATGGCCATGCAGAAGGTGAGACGGCATGCTGCAACTGCGTGACCTGCAGAAGACATTCTTCGCCGGCACTTTGAACGAAGTGCGCGCGCTGCGCAGCGTTTCTCTGCAGATCGAGGAAGGCTCCTTCGTCACGGTGATCGGCACGAACGGCTCCGGAAAATCGACGCTGCTCAACGCCGTCGCCGGCGGCTTCTTCGTCGACCGCGGCGCCATCGCCATCGCCGGACAGGACGTCACCCGCTGGCCGGAGCATCGCCGCGCCGCGATGATCGGCCGCGTGTTTCAAAACCCGTTCAGCGGCACCGCGCCGACGATGACGGTGGCGGAGAACCTCGCCCTCGCCGCTCGCCGCGGTCTCGGCCGCGGACTGGGAAGCCTGCTGCCGGCGCGGCTGCAGAACGAGCTGCGCGACCGCGTGGCGACGCTGAACATGCAGCTCGAGTCGCGCATGCACAATCCGATCGGGACGCTCTCCGGCGGCCAGCGCCAGGCGCTGACCCTGCTCATGGCAACCTGGCGCCGCCCCGAGCTGCTGCTCCTCGACGAGCACACCGCCGCCCTCGATCCGAAGAGCGCCGACCAGATCGTGCGGCTCACCGAGCAGATCGTTTCGCAGCATCGGCTGACGACGCTGATGGTGACGCACTCGATGCAGCAGGCCGCGACGCTCGGCGACCGGATCGTGATGATGAACCAGGGCAGCGTCCTCGCCGACTACGCCGGCGCGCTGCGGCAGCACGTGCGCGCGGAAGACCTGGTGCGGCGCTTCGACGAGATCCGACGGGACGAGCAGCTCGACGCGTCGGCCGCGGAGATGTTGCGCGAGAACTACGTGTAGCCGGTCGCGCGAAGGATCTTCCGCCCCCGCCCGCTCTAACGGGCATGAAGAACCTGATTCTCTGCGCAACGGCCATCGCTTTTCTGTCGATCCCAACGCGAGGCGAGCAGCGGCAACGCTACCTGGTGGCGACGAGAACCGCGGGCGCGAATCGCGCGCCGTTCTCGTACGACGATCGGGAGCTCGCGGCCCGAGGGTATACGCGCTTCTCGTCGGTGGACGGCTGTTCGCTCGAGCTCACGGAGTTCGAGGCGCGAAGTCTCTCGCGGCGACCGGATGTCCGCTACGTCGAGCCGGATCGCGAACGCTTTCCCGCCGCGGGGCCGCGCCTCGACGCCGCGCAGGAGCTCACGTACGGCGTGGCGATGGTCAACGCGCCGCAGGTGTGGCCGGTGACGCGCGGCGAAGGCGTGCGGGTCGGCATCATCGACACCGGCATCGACCTCCGGCACGTCGATCTCCAGAAGGCCTACCGTGGCGGTTGGGACTTCGTCCATGACGACGCCATCCCGGAGGAGGAAGCGGAGGGAGACGCCATGGGCCATGGCACGCGAATGGCCGGACTGATCGCCGCCGCGGACAACCAGTTCGGCGTGGTTGGCGTGGCGCCGGGCGCCTCCATTTACGCCCTGAAGATCTTCGGGAAGAGCGGCGGCGCGCTCACGAGCAACGTCATCCGCGCGCTGGACTGGGCAATCGAGCACCATCTCCACATCGTGAATTGCTCCTTCGGCGGCGAGAACCCGACGAAGCTGGAGGAAGAGGCCTTCGACCGCGTGCGGCGCGCGGACGTTCTCGCCATCGCCGCCGTGGGAAATCATTCGGGCGCCGTCCACTCGCCGGCGCTCTACACGTCGGTGGTGGCGGTAGGGGCGATCGATCGTTCGATGAAGATCGCGTCGTTCTCCAATACCGGTCCCGCGCTCGACTTCGTCGCTCCGGGCGTCGATGTGCTCTCCACGATCAACAGCGGGCGCGGACGAGTGGCGACCGTCACCCTCGACGACTCGACGGTCCTTTCCGCGTACCCGTTCGCAAATTCGAAATCGGGACCGCTGGCCGCCGAGTGGGTCGATTGCCGCTTCGGCGATGCCGCCGATTTTCAGAACGCCGCGGCAGGAAAAATCGCTCTCACAGAGCGAAGCGGCAACACGATCGCGGACAAGGCACGCAGTGCGATGGCCCATCAAACGCCGGCGCTGATCGACATCAACAACGCGCTGTGGGACTCGCCTCAGCGCGGGAGTCTCGGCTCGGCATTCACCAACTGGCCGGTGGTCGTCAGCGTCTCCGCGAGCTCCGGAGAGCGGATCCGAAACACCGGTGGCTCGTTGACCATCGATTCGTACGTCGCCGACTACGACGCGTCGGACGGCACCTCGCTGTCGGCGCCGCTCGTCGCGGGAGTGGCGGCCCTGATTCGCGCCCTCCGTCCCGATCTGAGCGCCGGCGAAGTCATCGCCCTCCTGAGCGCCACCGCCCACGACCTCGGCGAGTCAGGATGTGACGACATCTACGGTTGCGGTCTGGTCGACGCCCATGCAGCTGCGCGAGCCGCGGCACCGTCTGCGTTTGCGCTTGAAAGCCGGCGCCGGCCGACGCGGCCATGACGCACGAACACGTGTGGTCCCGTCGACGCGCTCGCCGCCGGCTTCCCGCCTTCCGCAAGAAACACTAACGTCCATGAATCCTGCCGCCTCAACTTTTTTTCGTTAGTTTGATCTCCGCGGCAGTGGGTGAAGCGTTGTACGCTGGAAACGCTTGGCCGAGTGAAATCAGCTTGCAGAGATTCACGTCGTCGATTGAGCGTCTGGCAGGATGGTCCCCAAGTACCTGCGCTCTCCGTCGCTCGGTACCGTCCCAACCACCTGTGGGCGGAATCGCGGCCTCTGCAGAGAACTCGCGCAGAGCTCCGTTCAGCCCCTTCGGTCCAAGGAAATCGATGAGCAGGTAGAATTTCTGCGCAGGCACAATTCCGGCGTCGAACGCAAGCAGATTCGGTTTTCGAAGCGAATTGGCGATCTCGCGTTTGTTTCGTTCGTAGAGAATGCGAATACGCCTTCCGACTTCTTCCGCGCTCACGCCAAATTGCCATTGACCGCGGCAGTTCTGCCAGTCGTAATTCGCGTGTTCCCTTAGACGAGTAATGCTGGCATTCAGAAGTTGAATCACACTGAAGTTGGTCCTTTGCATTGCGACGAAGACAAACCGAGCGATCTTTTCGTTCTGAATCGTCGGGACAAACGCTTCGATCACTTCCGGCGCGGCTGTCAGCAGTAGTGCAAGGATGAATTGGACGCTGAGAGCGGATCCGTGCAGGCCGACGGCATAAAGAACGGTAACCGCCAACGCTGTCTTAATTGCGATCCAAGCACCCATACGTACTTTGCATAAGAGGAACGCAGGCCAGACGTAACCGCTTGCGCTTCGCCTGCTATTCGTCGATTGCAGGACAAAGCTGACCAAGACTACGACTACTGCAGCAAGTGCGGTCGCGATCTCAGCGACATATAGCCGGAGCGCAGACGTAAAGACATTCATAAATCGGCCTGCGCGTGGTTGCGGGTTCGTCGCAGTAGAACCTCAGCGGAGGTGCGATTTCAGGGCTTCAACGCGTACACCGTCTGCGTTTCGTCGTACTTCCGACCCGAGTCCTCCGAAACCCGCTCGATAACTCCCTCGTCCGCAAGTGCTTCCACGACCGGAACGAGCTTGCTTGCCGCGATCGGTTGGGGAAGATCGTTCGCAATATCGGCAGCACACGCTCGACCCCCTTTTCGGATCAACGTGAGGATGATCGCACGGCGGTCCACGCTTTCAGTTAGTACCATCTTTCCCCTTCAAAATCGCGATAGCTTAGCGTGCAAGCGATGCGCCGCGAGCGAGCGTTCACGATTGTTAACAGGTCGCTGTAACCTCTGTCAACCTGGACATCTTCCTCGAAATGGCAGACCCCGGGTCATCCATTCTGACACAGGGGGTGAAGGTTCGATGCGGAAGCGGCTCAGCGCGCTAAGGTCGGGGTTCGAGTTCCTATGTCTCCGAGCCAGGCACGTCAGCTCGCTTCGCAGCTCTCCATGCCGAGGCTCCACCAAGGACGAGTATGGGTTTCCGTGTACGACGAGGCCATGCACGGTCCGGGCGCGGTATTCAGTGTAGCGTTCTCGCGGGCTGCAAAGGCGCGTTGCGGCGCGAGACGAGCAGCTCGATGCATCGGTCGCGAGATGTCGCGCGGAGTTACGTGTGAGCAGCCTACGGGCGCGTCGTCCAGCGGGCCCTGATCTGCTCGAGCAGGCCGTTCGCGGTGATGATCCTGATTCCCTCGTTGTACTGCCCCAGCGCCGGCAGCCCGTCGCGATGGGAGATGCTCACGGCGAAATATCCCTCCTCGCTGCTCGCGCTGGTGAACGCGATGCGCACGAGGTTCTCCACATCCGCGTCTTTCGCCCAGTGACCAACGCCGGTCAGCGGATTCGACATCACCATCACCGCGTCGATCCGGCCGAGCGCCAGTTTTTGCAGATTGGCCTGCTCGGAGGTGTTCTCGTCGAACACCATGCCGCGCGCATGCGCCTCCATCACCGTCTTCGGATACTCGTAGCCGCGGATCGTGCCGGTGACGACCCCCTTGCCCAGCTCCGCTTCGCTCCTGGCGATCAGTGGCCGCGCCCGATTTTCATAGTAGACAGGCGTGACTTTGATCAGCGGCGTGTCGGCGAACCTGATCCGCCCCTCGAACGACGGATCCCACGACATGCTCACGCACGCAGCGGCCTCGCCGCTCAGCACCTTGTATTTGCAGCGGGTGTAGGGGACGACCCTGAATTTGATCCGCACGCCGACAGCTTCGAACGCCGCGCGCACGACGTCGTTCGCGTAGCCGGTGCCGTCGGGCCGGGAGAAGGGATCGGCCGCGTTTTCGACGTAGATCTCGAGCGTGTGGTCGACGGCGCGGGCTGCGGGCGTCACGTAGAGAAGCTGCGCGATCACCAGCATTCCGAGCAACGGTCGGGTTCTCATCGGAGGGCCTTGATTGGTTACGGTGCGGAAAGTCTATACCTCACGGCACGTCGACGAACGATCGATCCAGATCGCGCACCGACGCGCAGCCGACGAGCTTCATCGTGCGGATGAGGTCCGTTCGCAGGATCTCGATCGCGCGCGTCACGCCCGCGCCGCCCGCCGCGCCGAGGCCCCAGGCGTAGGCGCGGCCGATCAGCACGGCGCGGGCGCCGAGGGAGAGGGCTTTGACGATGTCGCTGCCGCGGCGGATGCCGCTGTCGAGCAACACCTCGATCCGTCCGTTCACCGCCTCGATCACCTCGGGCAGCACACGCAGCGTCGGCGCGACGCCGTCGAGTTGCCGCCCGCCGTGGTTGGACACGATCACCGCGCTTGCGCCGCGATCGATCGCCTGGCGCGCGTCGTCCGCCGTGTGCACGCCCTTCGCGACGATCGGTCCGCGCCACGCCTCGCGAATCCAGCGGAAGTCGTCCCACGAGACCATCGCCTGCTCGAGCGCCGCACCGACGTCCGCGTACGGCATCGGACCGTCGTTCAACATGATGTTCGGGAACTTCATCAGGCCGCCGTCGCGCAGGTATCCGGCCAGCCAGCGCGGACGGGTGAGGAACTGGAAGACGTACGGCAGCATCGCGAACGGCGCGCCCGACACGAGCTCCTTCACGCCGTTGCGCACGTCGCGCTCCCGCATGCCGGCGACCGGCGTGTCGATCGTGACGACCAGCGCCGAGCTGCCGCAATTCTTCGCCCGCTCGATCGCCGCCAGCGCGACGTCGCGTCCACCGATGAGGTAGAGCTGATACCAGAGCGGGCCGCGCGTCGCGGCCTTCACCTCGCGCACCGCGCAACCCGACAGCGTCGACAGCGTGTAGATCGTGCCCGCCTCACCCGCCTCGCGCGCGGCGATCTCCTCGCCGCGCGGATAGAACAGCCGGCAGCTGCCGACCGGCGCGAGCAGGAACGGCAGCTCGATGCTCTCGCCCAGCACCGTCGTGCGCAGGTCGCAGCTCGGCGTGGCGACGGCCGAGCGCGGCCGCAACAGCACGTCGTCGAACGCGCGCACGTTCTCGCGCAGCGTCCACTCGGCGTCGGCGCCGCCGTCGATGTAGTCGAAGACCGCGCGCGGAAGACGCCTCTTCGCGGCGAGCCTGAGGTCGGCGATGTTGACGATCCGGCGCATTGGACGAACGATCGTAAGCTACGGCCGGATCCGCAGCACCAACGGCATCGGCCGGTCCGGCGCGGCGGTCGCGATCTCGCGGCTGAAGCGCAGCGTCGTTCCGTCGAATGTCCACCCGCCGGCGGCGATCCCGCGGGAGCGGCATTTTCCAGGCGGCCGCGTTGATCATCCGCGCCATCGACGCCTGCAGCGGCGGCAACCGGCCGGCGGCGGAGTCGAGCGGCCACGGCCGAGCCGCCAATCTCGCGACGGCGTCTCCGGCCCACAACCACGAGATGACCCAGACGACGAGCGCGCTGATTGCTACGACGATTGCGACGACGAGCAGCGCTTTCTTCATCGGGGCCGGCGGACGGCTCTCACCCTGCCGCTTCGGCCTCCTCCGCAGAAGAACCGATCGGCGCCATCGGACTCCAGCCCCGACACGCCCACGCCGGGCGGCATCTCGAGCATTTCCAGCACCTCACCCGTTCGAGGATCGACTCGCCTCAAATCGCTCTCGTTCCCTTCCCACGTGCCGTGCCACAGCTCTCCGTCGACCCAGGTCACTCCGGTGACAAAGCGGTTGGACTCGATGGTGCGAAGAATCTCGCCTGTCTCGGGATCGACCTGGTGGATCTTCCGGTCCCGGTACTGCCCCACCCAGAGCGTCCCTTCGGCCCACGCCAGTCCCGAGTCTCCACCGCCGCCGGGCGCCGGAATCGTGGCGAGCAGGCGGCCGCTCTTCGCGTCGATCTTCTGGATGCGATCCTCGGCGAGCTGAAAGAAGTGTTGGCCGTCGAAAGCCGTCCCGGCATGCGCGGCGACATCGATCGAGCGGATCGTCTCGCCGGTCGCCGGATCGAAGGCGTTCAACTTGTCGCCGCCCGCGAACCACACCTGCTCACCGTCATATGTGACCCCGTGCACATGGTCGACACCGGGAAAGGGCCCGTATTCACGCACGATTTCGGCTGCTGAACGATTCATGCGTCCATCTTAGTCACCCGGTAATGAAGCCGGGAGCAACAAAGTCGTCGTGAATCCGAGCACCGGCGGAGTGATCCAGCGACGGCCGCGGCCGCGCCCGACCGGCTGGATCTTTCCTGCGGCCGCCAGCGAGTCGAGCGCCCTCTGCACCGTGCGCTGGCTGGTTCCGAGCGCGAGCGCCAGCCCCGAGCTCGACCACGATTCACCGTCGGCGAGGAAGGCCAGCACCGGCGCATGTTCCTCGTCGACGGGCCGCGCCAGCACGACGACCTCGCGCGCATTGCGCGGCTTCAACACGAAGCCCTCTTTCGTCGCGCTCACGTCGGCCAGCCGCCGCAGCACTCTGCGCAGCCGCGCGATCTCGACACGCAATCGCGCGCGATGCGATTCATCAACGTGCTTCGCTCCGAATGCGCGCGCCAGAAGCACTTCCCTCGACACGTCGCCGGGCCACGCTTCGCCCAACGCGCGGGCGAGCGCGAACAACACCGGACGCGTCGCCAGCGAGACCACCGTGCCTGCGTCACGCACGAGATGACGCCACGCGTCGACGACGAACGCGTTCGACGCGAGCAACGCTTCGACCTCGCCGAGCAGCAGAAGTCGCTCCTCGCCGCTCGCGATCAGGCGCGCTGCGGGCATGCTCAAAACGAGAACGGCGCTCTCGACCTCCGCCGTCAGCGCGGGGATGCGTGCGTGTTGCGCGGCGCGCGCGGCACGAGCGAGCGCGGCGCGCGCCTCGTTCGTCCGCAACCGCCGCATGGCGATGCCTGCGACGACAAGCTCGTGGGCGGTCCTCGACGCGGGAGGGAAGGGCGCGGGGTCGAGGCCGGCGAGCGCTCGCTCGGCCTCCTCGAGCCGTCCGATCAGGAGCAGACGACGGACCTCGAGATGCCGTGCGTGCGCGACGTTCAACCGGTCGCCATGCTCCTCGAGCGTCGCCCGCGCCGCGTCGAGCCTCTTCGCCGGCCAGCCGAGGTCGCGCGAGACGAGCGCGATCTCGGCTTCGGCGACGACGCACCGCGCGCGGGCCACGGCCTCCTTCGGACCGAAAGCACGTGCCGCACGTCGCAGGAGAGTCTTCGCCCGAACGAGATCGCCGAGCTGCGCCATGGCGATGCCGCGGAGCGCGAGCGCGGGCGCGTCGTCGCGCAATGCCACCCGCTTCAACGCGCCGAGGGGGTCGCCGGCCGCGAGCGCACGCGCCGCGGCGGTGATCAGCGAGTCCATCGAAATCCCGCCACAGTTGTCACTCCCATCGTTCGGCGATCCGGTCTCAATCTAACGCACGTCGTATCGAGAACGGTACGCACGACCAGGACGGACAAAGGGAGAAGAACGATGACGAAACACAGGACCGGTACACGTGAAGAGTGGTTGTCAGCACGCCTCGAGCTGCTGAAGGAAGAGAAGGAGCTCACGCGGCGCAGCGACGAGGTGGCGCAGCGACGTCAGGAGCTGCCGTGGGTTCGCGTCGACAAGGAGTACCGATTCGAGACCGATGAAGGGAACGTCTCGCTGGCGGATCTCTTCCGAGGACGCTCGCAGCTCCTCGTCTATCACTTCATGTTCGGGCCCGACTTCACGGCGGGATGCCCGTCGTGCTCGTCGATCGCCGACGGATTCAACGGCGTCGTCGTCCACCTGGAGAATCACGACGTCGCGTTTTCGGCGGTGTCGCGCGCGCCGCTCCCGAAACTGCAGGCGTACAAGCAGCGGATGGGGTGGAGCTTTCCGTGGGCGTCGTCATTCGGCGGCGACTTCAACTTCGATTTCAACGTCTCGCTCACCGCGGAGCAGCAGCGCGACGGCACCGTCGATTACAACTACCGGCGCGAGCCGGCGTGGAAGGAGCGCGGCGACGGACCGGTCGGCCAGTTGGCGGCGACGACCGGAACCGACGTCGCCACGTACACGCGCGAGCGACCGGGCGTGAGCGCGTTCGTGCTCGAGGACGGCGCGATCTACCACACCTATTCCTCGTATTCGCGCGGAGTGGACGGCGTCTGGGGCATGTACCAGTGGCTCGACCGCGCCCCTCTGGGCCGCAACGAGAGCGGCATCTGGTGGCGCCGTCACGACGAGTACCAGCAGAGCGCTGAAGCACACTGCTGCGCGTCGGCGTAATCGGACGGGAGATCGCACGCGCATGATTTCCGAGCAAGCTTCGCAGCGGGTGTTCTTCGGCCTCTCGTCGCTGTTCTTCGCCGCCAGCACGGCGGCGACGATCGTCTGGTGCGGGTCGATGTCGATGGGCGCGATGCCGATGCCCGGCGGCTGGACGATGTCGATGACGTGGATGCGCATGCCCGGACAGAGCTGGTCCGGCGCCGCGGCGTCATTCCTCGGAATGTGGCTCGTGATGATGGCGGCGATGATGCTGCCATCCCTGGTGCCGGCGCTGGCGCGCTATCGCCGGGCGGTCGGCGGAACAGGCGGGACGCGCCTGGGCCGCCTGACCGCCCTGGTCGTCGCGGGCTACTTCTTCGTCTGGACGGTGTTCGGGTTGGCCGTCTTTCCGGTGGGCGTCGCGCTGGCGTCGGTCGAGATGCAGCGGCCGGCGCTGGCGCGCGCCGTTCCGATGGCGGCCGGCCTGATCGTCCTGATCGCCGGCGCACTCCAGTTCACCGCGTGGAAAGCACATCACCTCGCCTGCTGCCGCGAGTCACCGGGGCACGGGCGAACGCTGCCGCCGGACGCCCGCACCGCCTGGCGACACGGCCTGCGCCTCGGCCTCCACTGCAGCTATTGCACCGCCGGACTGACGGCGATCCTCCTCGCCATCGGGGTCATGGACCTGCGCGCGATGGCTGTCGTGACGGCAGCCATCACAGTGGAACGGCTCGCACCCGCCGGCGAGCGAGTGGCGCGCGTGATCGGGGTCGTGGTCGTCGCGGCAGGCTTGCTTCTGATCGGGCGGGCGGCAATTCACTTCCCCTTCAGCGGATGCGCCCGGAAGAACGCCCACATCTCGCGCGTCGCGTCGACGCCGCGGCTCGTCCGTCCGGCGAACCACTCCGGCAGCGGCGTGCCGCCGGGCCAGGTGTGGCCGCCTCCTTCGATCGTGTAGAGCACCACGGTCGCGTCATCCGCGCAGTTCGTGTACTCGCGGCGCGTGACGTCCGCGGCCACCGATGTTCTGGCCGGCACGGGGGCGCAATGGTTTCGGCGCGCCCACTTCGCGGCCCACGTCTCGAGGGCAGGGAACGCGCCGTTGGCGACCCAGGACGTGCCGCCCTTGTACGGAGCCATCGGATCGGCGGTTCCGTGAAACGCGATCATCGGGACTGGTCGATGGTCGGTGCACCAGCTCCACGGCAGGATCAAGGCAGCGCCCACCATCCCGACCGCCGCGATCCGATCGGACATCGTGCACGACAACACGAACGACATCCCTCCGCCGTTGGAGAGTCCGTTTGCGTAAATCCTCGACCGGTCGATGTTGTAGGTCGCCTCCAGCTTGTCGATCAGATCCGCGATGAAGCGGACATCCCGCTCTCCCCACACCCTCGGGCCGATGCCGACCGCTCCCGACGGGTAGACGACGATGAACCCCTGCTCGTCGGCGAGCCGGTTCCAGAGGCTCAGCTCCATCTGCTGCACCGGCCATCCCCCCGCGCCGTGCAGGCTGATGACGAGCGGCGTCGGCCTGGTGCGGTCGTAGCTGCGCGGAACATGGAGCAGGTACTCGCGCTGCCGTCCCGCGGAGATCATGAAGCCGTTGCTGCGATTGCGGACGTCGAACGTGATCGCCTCGCGCAGCGCAAACAGAGCCGGGATGCTGATGAGCATCACTACGGAAGCGATGACGATCGTGCGGCGCTTCATGGTCATCGGTGCCGATTCCACGCGAGCGCCAGCGGCGCCGCGGAAAGTCGCGCCAGCGGGATCGCAAGGATCGCGACGAGCGCAAGAAAGTAGTTGTGGAAAAGGATCCCCGGCACCAGCCACCTGAACAGACCGAACAGAGCGAACACGGCGACGTCCCACGCGGCGGCGCCGAGGATGAGCGTGCGATCGCTGAACAACCGGCGGTCGCGGAGGCGCATCGCGATCCAAGCCGCGGCGGACAGCTTGAAGCAGACCAGCAGCGCGAGGATCCAGGAGAAGGAGTTCCACAACGCGGCCATCACGACTTTGCTGCGAAGGACCCAATACCCGAGCGGGAAGGCGATGGCGAGAAGAGCGAGCGGTAGAAAAACGCTCGCCTTGAGAAGCCACTCACGGCCGCTCATGGAGATGTAAAGACTCTGCACGAGCTGTTTCCACGTCGACGCCAGCAGCGCGGCGAATCCGAGCAGCACGATCACGACGGCGCGCGGCATCCCGAAGACGTCCACCAGGTTCCGCATCCATTCGTTCACGATCGGCGAAGCACCCGACAGTTTCAACGCCAGCGGGATGGCGACCATGACCGGCACCCAGGCGATGACGGTGCTCAACATCGTCACCTTCATCTTGGCGGCGATGAGCGACGCGCTGGTCAACGGCCGTGCGACCAGGAACGGCGTCGACCTGCCGACTGTCGCGGCCACGAACGCGGCCATGAACGGCGGCGTGAGCAGCACGCCGGCGAGTATCTCGAAGACGATGACCGGCGCCTCGCTGAAGATGAAGAGCAACGCCAGCTCGAACGGCACCACGATGCCGACCATCGCCGGCAGCGACCATCCATAGCGCCGCCACTCGAACCACGCCTGCGCGCGGGCGGGCGAAGAAAAATCGGGCCGGACCTGCGCGGTCTCCCCACGCCGGGCGAAGATCCCGCGCCAGTCGGGCACGTCGCCGCGGCGGGCACGCCGAACGGCGTGATGCGCGGCGAGATACGCGAGCGGAACATGCGGCGCCAGAAGGATCAGCATCACCCCCTCGGAGGCTTTCGCTTCGAGCGCGATCATGACCACGGCGTCGAACACCGTCAGCCAGAGCACGCTGACGATCACGCGCAGTCCCGGCAACGGGTACGACATCCAGGTGAACGCCTGCATCCAGGCGAGCAGCGACGCGGCGAGCAGCGCCGGCCACATCAACGGCACCTCGACGTCCGACGGCCACACCGCGAGCAGCCTCGTCGCGAACCAGAGCGCCGCCATGGCCAGCGTGCCATAGAGCATCGGCCACCCGGCCAGCGCGGCGGCCGTCACCGGCAGCGTGAACATGCGCGCCGGGTAGATCGACTGCCGCGCGGCCAGGTCACCGGAAAGGCCGAAGCTGAACACCGCCAGGAAATACAGGAACGTCGCCGACAGCGGCACGACCACGACCAGCGCAAAACTGAGCTCGTTATCGAAGTTGACGCGCTGCTCAGTCCCGAGAATCAGAAGCTTGATCGTGCTGACGACGAACAGCGTCGCCGTGACGGCGATCAGTCCCCAACGATGCCGTCGGCCGAGCTCCCAGGCGATTGCGGCAGCAGGCGAGCGCATGATCTACGTCCCGGCACGGGCGACGAAAACCTCATCGAGAGATGGCGTGCGCTCCGCGACGATGCGCGCTCCCCAACCGCCGACCGCGGTTCGCAACTCGTCCGCGCCGTCGCCGCAGACGGCCATCCAATCCTGGCCTCCACCATCCCAGCGCAGCACGCCCGCGACGGCCGGAGGCTGAAGCCGTGGTTCCGCGAAACGGACGGTGAGGCAGCGATGCGATTCCTTCATCACCGTCAGCGGCGCGCTCAGGGCGATCCGGCCGCGACTGATCATCGTGACGTGATCGGCGACCTGCTCCACTTCCTCCAGCAGGTGCGACGAAAAGAGCACCGTGCGCCCTTCATCGGCGATGGTGCGGATGACGGCGCCGAGAATGTCGCGGCGCACGATCGGATCGAGGCCGGACGACGGTTCATCCAGCACCAGTAATTCGGGGCGATACGCCAGCGCGATGAGCAGCCCCGCCCGCGCCTTCTGCCCCTTGGAGAGGTTCCTGATTTTCGCCGCCGGGTCGAGCGCGAACGTCTGCCGCAGTTCCTCCGCGTACGCATCGTCCCAAGCCGGATAGAACGCGCGCGAATACCGAATGAGCTCCTCGACCCGCATCCACGCGGGCAGATCGTTTTCCTCGGAGAGATAGCCGATGCGCGACAGCACGCCGACCGGATCGGCGACCGGGTCGAGACCAAACACGCTCACTGAGCCGCTCTCCGCCCGGAGCAACCCGAGGATGTGTTTGATGAGCGTCGTCTTGCCCGCTCCGTTTGCGCCGACGAGGCCGTACACCCCGCCGCGCGGGATCGACAAGCTCACCTCGGCGAGGGCTGTGCTGGCACCGAAGCGGCGCGTCAACGCCGATACGTCGATGACTGATTCGCGCATCGAAATGACCGGATGCGCGCCATATTACGCCGGCTGGCGGGCGGCCTCACCGGCCGCCCGCTACATTCTTCTTATTGCCGGAACACCGTCATCTTGTCGCCGCTCAGCCGGAACGTGTAGCCATGCTCCTTGAGGATCTGCTCGAGCGCCTGGTCCCACGGGACGTTCACCAGGGTCACGTCGATCTTCCCCTCGACGCCGTCCGCCGGAGTGATCTCCAGACCGGTCAGCGAGGCGAACGTTTTCAGCACGTCGCGGATGTCGGCCTGCCTGAGGTTCATGGTGATCGGTTCGCCGGTATAGCGGCCCGCGTCATCCGGAACGGCGACCATGGTGCTGCGCTGCACGACGTCGGCGCCGCGCATCACCTCGAGACGAGCGGTGACCTGACCGTTCGCCTCGACACGTCCTTCGGCGCGGAAGCTGAGCTCCGGGTCATTGCCGATGGCGGATCCGCCGGTCGTCGTGAACGTCTCTCCCGCCTTGACCTTGAGTGGACGCGCTGCCCAGGCCAGGGCGTTGGATGTTTTTTCCTGCACAGCGACGCGGACGCTGTAGAGGTCCTTGCCGATCCTGCCGGCCTTCAGTGTGACTGCATACGTGTTGTCGTCGTTCGACGTCTTGCCGTCGCTGATCGCCGCCGTCGCCGCCACGGTGGCGAAGAGAAAGACCACCGCCACGGCGGTGATCGCGAAGTGACCGAAGGGGGATGATTTTCTGTAATCCATGATGTGCTCCATTCGTTGTTTGAGGTGTGCGCTCGCCATGCACGACACGCCGGCGGCGGGGCGGGCGAGGATCGCCTGGCAGATCTTCACGAGCGCCTGAGCGTACGTCTCGGCGCGTTGCGCGTTGTCGGCGACGATCTCATCGCAGGCCTTCTCGCGTTCTTCCGCGAGCCGCCGGTGCGCGAGCCAGATGAGCGGGTTGAACCAGAAGAGCGCGCGGACCACGCCTTCGATCAGCGCGAGCAGGTTGTCGCGCCTGGCCACGTGTGCGCACTCGTGGCAGAGCAGCGACTCCAGCTCGTCTTCGTCGAGCGTGTCCGTGCCATCGGCTGGCAGGACGATGAGCGGCCGCAGGACGCGAAGGACCGCGGGCGCTTCCGAGATGGGGGTTCGCACGAGGTCGACCGCGTGACGAACGCCGATTCGTTTTCTAGCGGCATTGAGCGCGGCCACCTCGCGCGCCGCCGCCGGCAGCGCCGAGCGGACCGCGGCAGAGACGGCGCGAAGGCCGCTGATGATGGTGATCGCGAGGAACAGGACGCAGACCGCGGCCGCGAATACGACGATCCAGTCGAGAGGTGTCGCCGACGGCGCGGCAGGCGGCCGCAGCGCGACCGGCAACCCGCGCGGCATGGCCATCCGCATGACGGCGGTCGCCGTCGACCGGCTGATGAACGGCGTGAAGAGCGAAGCCGGGAAGAGGAACTTGGCCACGCCTGCGGCGACGAGCGCGAAGCGGGTCCGCGCCGACAACCGCGGCAGGTACGAGGCGGCGAGCGCGATCATCAGGAAGATCGACGAGACGATCACATGAAGCGCGAACGGATTCGCGTAACGAACGACCAGCGCGTGGATCGACGTCATCGCCTGCCTCCTTTTGGTTTCTTCTTCGCGGTTTCTTCCAACGCCTTCAGGTCTTCCAGCGTCAGCTTTCCGCTCTCCAGGAGATCGGCGACCACGCGTTGCGCGGAGCCGCCGAAGAGCCCGAGGAGCTCGTCGAAGACGCGTCGGTAGGCCGACTTCCTGGTGATCGCGGCCTGGAAGAGAAACGCGTTGCTGATCTGGCGGGTCCGCTTCACCGCCCCCTTCGCCTCCAGCCGGCTGACGATGGTCTGCACCGTCGTGTAGGCAGGGCGGGCGCGATCGACGATCGCCTCCTGGATCTCGCGGACCGACGCTTCGCCGATCCGCCACAGGATTTCCATCACCTCGAGCTCGTATCGCGTCAGCTTCATACTACGTCCTGCGGTGATACTACTACAGACGTAGTAGATGTCAAGCGTCACGCGCTACGGGTTGCCGCCCGGGACGATCCTCACGCTGTCCACTCCTCGGACCGACTGACCACCGGTGGTCTGGCCCGTCAGGACTCCCTGGGTCGAAAGGCAGGTCAGAGCCGTGTCTCCGAGACGGAAGTGAAACACCAGATCGAGATCGCCGTCTCCGTCCACATCCTCCACGTGCCGGCGAGGAAGTCCGGTTTTCTTGTCGATGTGAGTCTCGCCCGCGCCGGCGAAGCGCACGGTCGTCTGGTCGAGCGATGTCGCATCGAAGTGGTCGGTGGTCAACGCCGCGACGGTGATGACCTCGTTCTGATCGTTGCAATTGACGGAATTGGGATCGCTGCCCGGCTTGATGTCGATCGAGATCTCGATCTCTCCCTCGAACACATAGACCGATTTCTGATCGCCGAGTCCGAATTGACTGCCTACGATCACGGTGCTGCCGCTGATGTCGAGCGCGGTTGCGAACAGGTCGCCGAAGACGCCGTCGGAAGCGACGAGTTTCTCGGTCTCGGTCATGTTGGTCCAGCCGCCGCTCGGCTTTTTGAACACATACGCCGAGCCCTGGCTGAAGCTCGTTCCGAAATCGTCGCCGGGCGCTCCGACCACGGCGATATCGCCCTCGATGCAGACCGCGCGCCCAAGGAAGTCGAATGGCAATCCATCCGAAGCCGTGAGCTTCGCGGTCTCGGTCGTGCTGGTCCAGCCGCCGACGGGCTTCACGAACAGGTAGGCCTTCCCCTGTTGACTCGAGCTGCCGACATCCGCCCTGAACGATCCGGCGATCACCGTGTCGCCGCTGATGTCGACATCGAAGCCGAGTTGGTTGTTCGCCGCGCCGTCCGACGCGGTGAGCTTCGCGGTCTGCGTCGCATTGACCCATCCACCGGCGGGCTTCGTAAACACGTAGGCCGAGCCCTGGCTGTTGTTCGCGCCCGTGTCATCGAGGATCGCACCGGCGACCACGGTGTCCCCATCGATCGCCACGGCGTTTCCGAGATCATCACCGAATAGGCCATCGGAAGCCGTCAGCTTCGCGGTCTCCGTCGCATTGGCCCACCCGCTGACCGGCTTCACGAACAGATAGACCGCTCCCTGTGTAACACCCGCAATCCTGGAGAAAATGGCACCGACGGCCACGGTGTCGCCGTTGATGTCGACGGCGCTGCCGAATGCGTCTCCGAACGTTCCGTCCGAGGCGGTGAGTCTGGCTGTCTCCGTCATGCTGGTCCAGCCGCCGCTCGGCTTGACGTAGACGAGGGCGAGACCTCGGCTGGTCGGGACGTGTGCCACATCCTGGCGTTGCATGCCGATGACCACGGTGTCGCCGCTGATGCCGACCGTGCAGCCGGCTCCCAGTCCGTCCGAGGCGGTGAGCTTCGCGGTCTCGGTCATCGTGGCCCAGCCGCCGGCAGGCTTGACGAACACGTATGCCGGTCCCTGCGCCACACCAGCGACGATCGTGTCGCCGCTGATGCCGAGTTTGTTCCCGAACAGATCGCCACCGACGCCGTCCGAGGCTGTCAGTTGACCCTGCTCGATGAAGGGATCGATGACCAGCGGATAGAGCGCATCGGTGTCGTCCACCCGAACCATCACCTCGTCGCCGCGAAGCTCCATCATCGCCGGCAGCGCGCACCCGTTCGCATCCCAGGCGAGCAGGCCGCGATACTTCAGCATTCCTCCGGCAGTGATGACTCTGATGCCGCGGCCGTCCGCATCCAATCGTATGGCCACCGAGGCTCCGGCGCCCGCGTCCGTGATTCTCAATGCGAGTCTCAACGGTCCGGATCCGCGGTCCTCGAGTGGTGCCTGCAGCGTGAAGCCCTGCTGCACGCCGAAAGGACCATTCACGTACCACTCGGTCATTCCACGACGCTGGTATTCGACGCGATTCTCGACGGCTCGCGGCGACACGCGCTCGGGAGCCTGAAGAGTCGTGCCATGGCCCAACCCGGCGAAGGTCCAGCGGAGAGTCGCTTTCGCTCCCACCCGCAGAATCAGTCCGTCACGATCGAACCGCGCCGAGAGATGCTGCCCGGGATTCGCGAATTGCGCCGAGCCGTCCTCCCCGGCCGACGCACGATACGCCGCCTGTTCGCGGCCGAGCAGCCGCGAGATCGCGAATCGCGCGTCGGGCGGCAGCGGGTCAGCGACTGGTGCAGGGGAAGCAAAGGCAGGTCCGAGATTCAGCAGCGCAACGGTCAACACCTGCGCGGCGATCAGTCGGTGATTCATGGGCGCCTCCTGTGAAAGGTCCGAAGGCGGCAATATGGCCGGAATTCCTTAGATCATAACATTAAAACCGCAGGACTGAATCAGTGCCGGATCGCGCGCCGCTTTGGTGCCCTCACCTCGAATGCCCCCATCTCGCAGGCCGAGCCCTGAGGACGAGAAACTCCGCGCTGGTCGGTGGCGGGACAAAGAGCGGGAGGAACCACATCGATGGCCCGACTCCCGGTCAACAACGCGTGCGTCAAGGTCGACCCGCCGTTGTCCTGCAACGGTCCGAGCTTCGCGTCGGCATCGAGCACGTTGCCTGTCGTGACGCCGAGTTGAAAGACGCAGGGAGCTCCCGGTTTACCCGCCAGGTTGTAGCCACCGGAACGATAGGTGTTACCGGCACAGTCGGGTCCAACAACGGCGCTGTTCCCGGCCACGATGGTGCTCGTCAATGTCAGGCTTCCCGACCCGGACTGATTTTCGATACCACCGCCGACTGACGTTGAAGACTCCGTGATCGTCGCCGAGCCCGCCGCCGAGTTCGCCGAAATCGTGGTGCTTTGAAGATCGATGACTCCCGCGGCGTCAAAGATGCCGCCTCCATGACCGAACCCGCCCGGACTGCTGGCCGAATTACCGGAGAAGGTCGAGTTACGGACGTTGACCGAACCCGCGGCGACGCACATTCCGCCTCCCACGACAGACGCGGCGAGAGCCCGCACCTGATTGCCGGAGACCGTGCAGTTTTCGAGCGTCAGTGCACCGCCGTCGATGTAAAGACCGCCGCCGTGAACCTGCGACTCGACAGCGAACGGCACGCTGCCTCCATCCGCTACGTTTCCCGAGATCGCGCAGTTCACCATCGTCAAGACACCCTGATGGTCGTAGATGCCGCCACCATTGGCCTGCAGGACGCTGCCATTTCGGACGGTGAGGTCTTTCATCAGAACGCTGCTGCCGGGATGAACGTGAAACACCCGGTCCAGCGCGCCACCGTCGACGATGGTGTCCGCCGTTCCCGCGCCGTTGATGGTCAGCGCATCGGTGATATCGAGGTCTCCCGTCGCTCCGGCATCTTCACCCGCTCCGGGGATGCTCAGGCGGTATGTGCCGGCAGGCAGGACGATCACATCCGACCCCGGATTCGCATTGGCGGCATTGATTGCCTCCCGCAAGGAGCAGTCCGCGCCGCAGACGCCGTCGTTCGTATCAAGGGTCTTTGTGACGATGAAGGTCGTCGCCGCCTGGGTCCACACGACGGCGTGGAGCATCGAATCGGACCCGCCGGCCTGACCGGCGATCTGTCCCCGTTCATTCAGTCCGTACGCTCGTCCCGATCCGGTCAGGGACGGAAGCTCGATCATCCCCGTGCTGCGCGTCCAGACGAAGGCCCGATCATTGGGAGTGGTGCGTCCCACGACCTGACCTCGGTCGTTGATCGCGTATGCCTCAGAGCTCGTCCCGCTTGGCAGCGTGCCGAGATCTTCCATGCCTCTCTCGGGAGTCCAGAGGAAGGCGCGCTCGCGCCCCGCGGCGTCGTCGCTGAGGCCGACGACCTGCCCGAGATTATTGACCCCACGCCCGAAGCTCCGAGCTCCGCCGAGCGTTCCGAGGTCTTTCATGCCGGTTGCGGGCTTCCACAGGAACGCGTGCTCGAAGCCGACTGGTGATACGCGAGATAACCCGACGACATCGCCCTGATCATTGATGCCCGTCGCCTGCCCGCGACCGCCGAAACTTCCGAGGTTGACCATGCCGGTCGCGGCGGTCCAGAGGAAGGGCGCGAAGTCGTTCGGGCTCGTCTCGCTGAGGCCCACGACGGCTCCCGATTCATTGACGGCGTAGGCTGTGCTGTAGACACCCCCGAGCGTACCGAGAAACATGCTCTGGACGCCCGCATCGGAGCGCGCGTACCGCTGTCCCGATGAGATTACGAGGAGGAAACCCGCGAACAACTTCGCGCAAGGACCACGCATGAGGGCCTCCTGATGAACCGAGGAACGCCGCGAGCATTATCCGCCTATCCTTATTTACTGACGAATAAACATCGACGGTGTCAAGGCAGTCGATAGAGCCGCAGCGTTTCCCCCACGCGCTCGAATCGCGGATGGCGCTCCAGCCACTCGTACGCGTGCGGATTCTTCACCCTCGCCAGCTCGATGTTCTGTTCACTGATGACGATCCAGCCGTGCGTGGGGACGTCCTCGCTCAGGATGTGTCCGCCGGTGATGCCGATTGCGTTGGGGCGGATAGTCGTGACCACGGCGTACTCGAGCGACGTGATGCCGCGCTGCCGGCAGATCCGCGCGAGACGCCAGATGTCCTGTCCCCATTCGAAATTGCTGTCCAGCAGCACGTGGTACGGACGCCTGCCGGCAAACGCGTTCATCCACGGAAGGTAATCGGGATGAGCGAGCGCACCGGTGGCCAGGAGCCAGAGAATCGCGCCGGCGGTGGCGAAGCGCGCTCCGCGATTCATTCTCCAGAGCTCGACGACCGCGTACGCCGCGATCATCGACAGCGGGATGTAGATCGGGAGGATGTGCCGCACGCCGATATTGATCCGCGAGCCCATCGCGATCAGGAGGATGACCGCGGCGACGAACACGAGAAACGCGTCGCGATGACGGCGCTTCAGCAGGAGCCAGGCGCCGGCTGCGGAGAGGAGCAGATACGGGATCGGCGTCTTGACCGCCAGCGCGATCGGGAAGTAGTACCACCAGCCGGTCTCCGAGACGCGCCCGAGGAGGAAGGCGGAGTGGCCGACCCGATTGTGGAGGCGGACCGTCAGCAGACCGAGTACGAGATCGGGCGCCGGCAGTTTGATCTGCGTCCACGACTCCGGGACGCCGGCGCCGCGCGCGATCTCGGCCGCCTGCGGATTCGCCTCCGCCATCGTGCGGAACGAAAAGCCGAACGCTCCCCACGTCACGACGAACGCCACGACGCCTGCGATCAGGAGCCTGCCCGGCGCAAACCGCCGGCGCGCGATCAGCACCACGATCATCGCGACCGGAAAGAAAACCACGAAGGAGTACTTGCCGCAGATTCCGAAGCCGATCGCCGCGCCGAGGAGGATCGTCCGCATCCACGAAGGCTCGTCACTCCACAAGAGGAGCGCATGAAACGCCAGCGCGAATCCGGCCACCGCGGCCAGGTCGGTCGTGGCGAGCCCGCCGTGCGCGAGGACCGGCGGAAGGGACGAGAAGAGAAGAAGCGCGATGCACGCGACGACGTCGCCGAACAGTTTCCGGGCGCTCGCCGCGAGCGCCAGCATGGCGACGGCGACGAAGAGCAGGTTCCCGCGCCGCGCGGCGGCGACGTTGTGGATGTAGCGATCGTCCTTCGCGTAGAGATCGTTGCCGTACTCGGACGGATGGGTCGGATGCTCGACGTGCGTCACGCCGATGAACGGAAGCGCGAACAGCACGCGCGGCATCGGCGGGTGCTGGAAATCGAGGTGGTAGTAGCCCTTTGTCAGCCATTCGTGGCCGGCGGCGACGTGGACCGGCTCGTCGAGCGTCTGGGCGAAGGTCAGGTGCGTGCTGGCGATGCGCGCCAGAGTCACGATCACGATGACCGTGACCACGGTCCAGTAGAGACGCGGCGCGGACACGCCGGGATCAGACACCGCCAAGGGCCTGCACCACGGCGCGCGTGCGATCGAGGTCGAGCCGGCCCGACCACGCGCCATCGCTCTTGACCGCCGAGCCGACGAAGAACGCGTCGGCGCCCGGATAGAGCGCGATGTTCTCCGCGGTGATGCCCGATCCGATGATCGTCGGCACGTTCACGGCGTCGCTCACCGCCTGCACCTCCGCGGGATCGGCGGGACTGCCGGTCGCTGTGCCGCTCACGACGACGCCGTTGATCGAAAAGAACTCCGCCGCCTTCGCCGTCTCGACGATGTCGACGTCCGCGGTGATGGCATGCGCGGAATGTTTCTTCTTGATGTCGCCGAAGACGAGGACGTTCTCCGCGCCGATCGCGCGCCGGTATCGCAGCAGGTCTCCGGCGCTCGATTCGATGAGCCCTTCATCGGCGACATGGGCAAAGACGAACCCTTCGACGCGCACGAACGCCGCTCCGCATGCGTGCGCCACGGCGAGCGCCGCGCGATTCGCGCCGGCCAGCACCTGCACGCCGAGCGGTAGCGTCGACGCGCGCCGGATCTCCGCGCCGATGACGCTGAGCGCACTGACGATCTCCGGCCCGACCGCCGCGCCCTTCAGATAAGGACGATCGTGCGTGTTCTCGAGCACCAGCCCATGAAATCCCGCCTCGGCGTACATCTCGGCCTCGGCCGCCGCGATCTTCGCGATGGCGCCGACGGCGAGCCGGTTGTCCGGAGTCCCCGGCAGCGCCTGCGCGTGGATGACGCCGACCAGCGCGCGCCGGACGCCGAATAAAGAGGTGATGACGCTTCGCGAATCCAAGGAGCGACGAAGCTAGCACGACGCTCGAATCGCGTATAGATAGCAGATAGCGGATAGCGGATAGCAAGGGCACCGGAACGTCTCTCCTGCTATCTGCTATCTGCTATCTGCTATCTGCTATCTGCTATCTGCTATCTAGCGCCTACGGTTTATCCACCTCTTCGATCCGCACATCCGACGCCGGGCGCTCCTTCTGCAGCCGCGCCGCCACCGCTTCGACCTTGTGCATCACGCGCAGCACGTTCAGTCCGGCGATGCCTTTCAGCTGCTCGTCGCTGTAGCCGCGGCGAATGAGCTCCGCGAAGAGCGTCGGATAGGCGGCCACGCTGTCGAGGCTTTGCGGCGTGGTGGTAATGCCGTCGAGGTCGGCGCCCAATCCGACGTGCGCGGCTCCGGCGACCTGCACGACGTGATCGATGTGATCGGCGATGTCCTGCACGGTCGCGACCGGAGCCGGATTCGCCGCTTCCCACTGGGCGATCCCCGCCTTCACCTTGTCCGGCTGCCCGCGATAGAGCGCCTTGAGCCGCGCCGTCTCCGCGTCCTTCGCCGCGTCGTTCGCGCGCGCCTTCTCCGAGGAGAACGTCGGGACCCACGAGACCATCACCACGCCGTCGTTCTCCTTCACCCGGCGCAGCACGTCGTCCGGGACGTTGCGGGCGTGATCGGTGAGCGCCCGCGCGGAGGAGTGCGAAAAGATTACCGGCGCGGCGGTGATGTCCAGGACGTCGTTCATCGTCTTCGGCGCGACGTGCGAGAGATCGACCAGCATGCCGAGGCGATTCATCTCGCCGATCACCGCCCTGCCGAACGGCGTGAGGCCGTTGTGGACCGGATCGGCGGTCGCCGAATCGGCCCAGTCGTCGTTGTCGCTGTGCGTGATCGTCATGTAGCGCGCGCCGAGGGCGTAGAGCTGGCGGAGGACCGCGAGCGAGTTGCCGATCGAGTGGCCCCCTTCGATCCCGATGAGCGACGCGATTTTTCCGCCGCGATGGATGCGCACCACGTCATCGGCCGTCCGCGCGAGCTCGAACGTCTCGGGATAGGTCTCGTCGATGCGATGGACGACGTCGATCTGCTCGAGCACCGCGCGCACCGCGTCCGCTCCCTTCAACGTCGTCGGAACGTAGACCGACCAGAACTGCCCGCCGATCCTCCCCTGCCGCAGCCGCGCGATGTCGGTGTGCAGCGGCGGCGTGAGCTTCGTCTGATCCTGCCGGATGTCGATCTGCGCGAGATGGTCCTTCACCCGTTCGGAGTACTGCCACGGCAGATCGTTGTGGCCGTCGATGAGCGGCACGTCGTGGAGGATGCGGTCGATGCGCGCGGAGACGGCGGTGGTCTGCGCGTGCAACGAGGTGGCGAGGAGGAGGGCGATGACGAAACGAATCATGGTGCGACCAAGATAGTGCACCGGCGCGGCGGATCAATTACCTCGCAGGTAATGGCCCCGCTTTCGCGCGCGGTATAGATTGCCCGGCATGGCCGCAGAGCTCGAAAGCGCATTCGGACGTTTGCTCCGCGAGTGGCGCACCCGTCGCCGCGTCAGCCAGCTCGATCTCGCGCTCGACGCCGGCGTCTCATCGCGGCACGTCAGCTTCATCGAGACCGGCCGCGCGCAGCCTAGCCGCGAGATGGTGCTGATGCTCTCCCGCGTGCTCGACGTCCCGCTGCGCGACCGCAACGACCTGCTGATGGCAGCCGGCTACGCCGCGATGTACCGGGCCACCGACCTCGACGCGCCGCCGCTGGAGCAGGCGCGCCGGGCGATCGATTTCATGCTGCGGCAGCAGGAGCCGTATCCCGCGATCGCCGTCGACCGGAGCTGGACGATCCTGAAAGCGAACAACGGCGCGGTGCGGCTGGTCGAGGCGTTCGCCGATCCGGCGGCCGCGGACGAGTGGGGCGGCAACGCGATGCGCCTGATGTTCCATCCCCGCGGCTTCCGCCCGCACATCGTGAACTGGGAAGCGATGGCGGCCGCGCTGATCCAGTGGCTTCATCGCGACGTCCTGAGCGGACTCGGAGGCGCCGAGACGCGGAAACTTCTCGACGAGCTGCTGTCGTATCCCGGCGTCCCTCCGCGCTGGCGCACGCTCGATCTCGACGTCTCGACCGCTCCGTTCCTGGCGATCGAGTTCCTCAAAGACGACCTCAATCTGCGCTTCTTCTCCACGCTCACCAGCCTCGGTACGCCGCACGACATCACGCTGCAGGAGCTCCGCATCGAGGCCTTCTTTCCCGCCGATGCGGAGTCCGAGGAGGCGGCGCGCTCGCTCGTCATCCCGAGCGTAGGCGAGGGAACTGGGTGAGTGGTGGCTGGGATTCGCGCGGCCTAACAGAAATTACAGGCGCGTTGCGTCGCTCGAAGCCATGATCGGCGAAGCGTCACAGCTCGTGCCGAAGGCGGAGCGATCAACGCAGCCGGCCGTGCCGGCTCACGGGCGATAGCACATCGCCGGCCGCAGGTTGAGGATCTCGATCGTCGCCTTCGCGATCAGCGTTTCCGGCAGCGCATCCGGATCGTCGAGCAACTCCGAAAGGTTTGCGCGTGGACGAAGCCGGAGGTATCGCGGCGCCGATCCGCCGGCGATCATCCGATACCAGAGCGTCTCGCCCTTCAGTTTCGATTGCTCCGCAGCGACCGCTGCCTCGAACGCTTTCTCCGATCCGGGCACGAGATCCACGGTGGTGAATTCGACGCGCGGCGTCGATTGCGGCTCGCCCGTTCCCTGCGAAAGCGCAGGCAGGAATTCGTACAGCGCGCTGCCGGCGAACTCCGCGTGAGGCGTGACGTTGACGATGTTGTCGCGCTCATCCTCGGCCGGCGGGACGGGATGGTCGAGACTCGCGGCCGTGTGTCCGAACGTCGCGTAGACGAACCAGCGCTGGCGGTCGCCCGCCCAGATCGACCAGCCGAACCAGCTCCAGGTGTCCTTCGCCTGGCGATGCCATTCGAGGTGCCGGATGTAGCCCGCCTCGAAGTCGACGGTGTCGCCGTCGTGCGGACGAAGAAGCGCGATGCGCGCGTACGGACCTTTTTCGGTTTGCGCGGAGAGTTGCGTCGAAAGGGCGATCGACATGATGCAAAGCCTCCAGAGCCAGCGGCGATTCATGTAGGCAGGATCGGTCCGCAAGCGCTGTCCTTCAATTACCTCGCAGGTAATGGTGTGCGCGTAAATTCGACGCACGTTCACGCTTCGCGCTTCGCTCCTCGCCTTCCTCACCTGCGCCGCGGCACTCGCGCAGCAGCCGCGGATCGACAGCGTCACGCCGCTCGCGCAGACCGATACCGAGGTGCGGCTGCAGATGCCGCCGCACGACAACGGCTACGCGATCGTGTCGGCGATCGGGGCGGGCGGGACGGCGTACGGCCGCTACCTCTACGTCCCGCCGCGTCTCGACGAGCTTCCTCCCGGTTACATCACCACCATCGCCGGCGTCGGGGCGTACAACGGGCAATACGGCCCGGCCGCCGCGGCGTCGCTGTCCGGACCGTCGCGAACGCCACGCAGGTTCTCCGGCGCGCCACTGACGGAACGGTCACGCAGGTCAACAACGGGAAAGCGGGTTTCAGCGAAGACGGCGCGCATTATCCCGAGGCCGTCAACGGCATCATTCAATCGATGGTGATCGATCCGGCGGGGAACCTCGTGTACGCCGACAACGACATCTCGCGGATCCGCAGGATCGATCGGGTCACGCGCACGCTCACCACCATCGCCGTCATCGGACCGCGCCATTTCGGCGAAGGAGAACCGGCGGTTGAGCGCGGCCTTCATCATCCCGAATCTCGATCTCGATTTTCTGCGCGGCGGCGCATGCGGCCGAACAACGCGTCGACCGGCAGAGCGGAATCATCACCACGATCGCCGGCAGCGGACCGTCGAACGGTCTGGAGCGCTACGGCTTCGGCGCGACGTGCGGCGACGGCGGGCGCGCGGTGGACACGTGCGTCAACACGCCGTACGGACTGGCGTTCGATCCGGCCGGCAACCTGTACGTCTGCGAAAACGAAGTGCGCATCCGCAGGATCGACAGGAGCGGCATCATCAGCACGCTGGCGGAGGTCCGCTGCACGAAGCTGAGCTGGGCGTTCGGCAATCTCTACACCGTCGGTGATCGCCGATCAGAACGGCGTGGCCACCGCGACGTGCACGCCCGCGTGCTTCGGCAGCGGCTCGTTCGCCGTGGCCGCGCGGCCGCTCACGGCGATTGCGACGGCGAGCGTGACGATGGCGGATGTGGCGCGACCGTGCCGCGGCCGCGCAGTTCGTCATTGAACGAAGATTCGTTCGCGACGACGCCGACCACGGCCGTAGCGGCTGCTTGTGGATACCGTCTTGCACCGTCTTCGACATGGTCTCCGCAAACAGTCCGGAATCAGGGCCGTCCTCTCTCGCCGCCTCCGAGGAGCGCTACCGACGGCTCTTCGAGACCGCGCAGGACGCGATCCTGATCCTCGACGCCGGGCAACGGCGCGGAAAGATCATGGACGCCAACCCCTTCGTGATCGACCTTCTCGGCTACACCCTCGAGGAATTGATCGGGAAGGAGCTCTGGGAAATCGGCCTGTTCCACGACAAGAAGCAGAGCAAAGCGGCGATGGACCAGCTGCAGAAGGACGGCTACATCCGTTACGAGGACATGCCGCTGGAGACCAAGCAGGGGAAATGCATCGACGTGGAATTCGTCAGCAATACCTACATGGTGGGTGACCGCAGGGTCATTCAATGCAACATCCGCGACATTACCGGGCGCGCCGAATCGGAGCGTGCACTGAAGTCTTCCGAGGCGCGCTATCGCCGACTCTTCGAGACCGCGCAGGACGCGATCCTCATCCTCGAAGAAAAGAGCGGAAAGATCATCGACGCCAATCCCTTCGTCATCGACCTCCTCGGCTATTCGCTCGACGAATTGATCGGCAGGGAGCTCTGGCAGATCGGTCTTTTCGTCGACAAAGAGCAGAGCAAGGCGGCGATGGCCGAATTGCAGGAGATCGGTTACATCCGCTACGAGGACATGCCGCTGGAGACCAACCAGGGAAAGCGTGTCGAAGTGGAGTTCGTCAGCAACTCCTACATGGTGGGGGACGAGAAAGTCATCCAGTGCAACATCCGCGACATTACCGACCGGAAGTGGGCGGAGAAGGCGGCCAACATCAGCGCGGAGCGTTTCCGGTTTCTCGCTGAGTCGATGCCGTTGATGATCTTCACGGCGGAACCGGACGGCACGATGGAGTACTGCAACCATCAGCTGTCGCATTTCACCGGGCTGCAGTGCGAGGACGTCTGCAACACCGGCTTGTCGCTCTTCACTCACCCCGATGAGGTCGAAGAGATGACGCGCCAATGGCGGCTCTCGATCGAGAGCGGAGAACCGTTCCAGCAGGAGTGCCGGTTTCGCCGCGCCGACGGCGTGTATCGCTGGCACCTCACCCGCGCGTCGGGCATGCGCGACGCCGGCGGCATCGTGATCTGGGTCGGTTCGAGCACCGACATCGACGACCGGAAGAGCATCGAGCAGAATCTCATCCGGCAATACGCCGAATCCGAAACTCTCAGCAGGGCCAAGGACGAGTTTCTGGCCACGAGCTCCCACGAGTTGCGCACGCCGCTCACCTCCATCCTCGGCTGGTCCGAGCTGCTGATGACAGGGGAGCTGGATGCGGAGACGCAGCGGGAGGCGATCGACTCCATCCGCCAGTCCGCCAAGGCGCAGTCACGCCTGATCGACGACATGCTCGACGTTTCGCGCCTGCTCACCGGCAAGCTCGAATTGACCGGCGAAATGGTCGACGTGGCGGCGACTCTGCTCCTGGCCATCCGGGCCATCACGCCGGCCGCGGAGAACAAGAACATTCAGGTGAAGAAGTCGTTCGCGCGCGACGTCTCGCGCGTCGCGGGCGATCCCACGCGGCTCCAGCAGATCTTCTGGAACATCCTTTCGAACGCCGTGAAGTTCACGCCGGAAGGAGGAAGCATCGACGTGCGGCTCTCCTCGACCGATACTCACGTCAAGGTGGAGGTGAACGACACCGGCAAGGGGATCGGCCCCGATTTCCTGCCCCGCGTGTTCGAGAGCCTGAGCCAGGAGGGAGGGACGAGCACGCGCCAGCATGGCGGACTCGGTCTCGGACTCTCCATCGTCAAGCAGCTGGTCGAGATGCACGGCGGGACGGTTCGCGCCGAAAGCGAGGGACATGGCCTCGGCTCCCGATTCACCGTCTGCCTTCCCGCGTCCAGCCGCGCCACCACAGTCCAGACTCCATGGTCGAATGCCCGGGGACTGACCGAGACCGCACCCCAACAGGAGATGATCTCGATCGTAGGGATGCGAGTCCTCGTCGTGGATGACGAAGTGGAGATGCGGAAGATGATCGCCACGGTGCTGCGGGGAGCCGGCGCCTCGGTGGTCACGGCGGCCAGCGCAGCGGAAGCGGTCGATCAGTTGTCGGAACAATCGTTCGACCTGCTCGTCAGCGACATCGCCATGCCGACGGAGGACGGACACTCTCTGGCTCGCCGCGTTCGCGCCCGCGACGACGAGAAGTCGCGGATTCCGGCCATCGCCCTGACCGCATATGGCGGTCCCCTGCAGCGTCAGCTGGCGCTTGCCGCAGGCTTCGATGAATACGTGAAGAAACCGTTCGCGCCGCAGGATCTCATCCGCGCCGCGGCAGCGGTCGCGCGGCGCGGGAACCTCACCCCTTCCGAAGTGGCGTGACCGTCCCGGGTCGCCGGTGCGGGCAGCGGTCGATGCGCGGCTCTGCGCCCGCTTCCACCCACGACCAGCCGGAGGCGCCGCATTTCTCGCAACGCCATTCCTTCCGCTCGAACGCGCGCGGCCGCGGTGAGACGTCGAAGTGGCCTTCAGCGCGCGTCATCATCCCGGCGCCGGTATGCCGCGGCACTTCGAACAGATCGGTCGCCCCTTCTCCGTTCGGGCAATCGGGCCACGGACAGGGCAACTGGCGATGTTCGTGACGATGCTGTTCGCAGGTCTTCATCAATGCTCATCCTACCGCCGACCAAGCTCCGGCCGGACGTTCGTATAATGAATTACCGCAGGGAGGAATTATGGGAGCACGCTTCGTCGGCTACTGGCTGGGCTACGTCTCGAACATCCAGAACCTGAATCTTCTGAACGCCATCCCGCCTGCCGTCACCAACGTCAACCTGTTCGTGGCCGGGGCACCCAGGTCTCGATGACGTTGATGGATTCGGGCTCCATCCACTGGAACAACGTCGACATCGCCACGTACGTGCAGAGCGTCAACGATGTGGCGATGGGACAGTGGGGGATGAACGGGATCGACATCGACGCCGAGTCGGGAATGGAGCCGAGCGCCTACGTCGCGACGATGGTGAACCTGGTCAACTCGATGCGCGGCGCGATCGGCCCCGACGCGCTGCTGACCTACACGTGCTACACGTACGGGCAGCAGGTCCTCGGCGGGTTCGACTCGAACTTCGACGCCCAGATCATCCCGCAGATCGCCGCCTCGATTGACTGGATCAACACCATGGGCTACTTCTGGAACACGGCCGATCAGCAGACCGTGTTCAACGCCTATGCGAGCCTGGAGAACATGACGCCGGAGAAAGTCTGCATCGGCGTCGGCTGCGGCTACGGAGACGGCAATCAGTTCACGCCGCTTCCGGAGTGCGAGACGCTCGCCGCGTGGCAGCCATCGAGCGGCACGAAGTGCGGAATGATGCTGTTCAACGAGAACAACGACAACACGGTCATGAGCGGAAAGCCGAACTGGACGTGGACGGACGGGATCGCGAACAATCTGGCGGGGTGAGTCAGGGCAGGTCTTCGCGAAACTGCTAGCTCTTGCTAGCACGGAGGACGGCATGGCTCGCGTACTGATCCGCGATCTCGACGAACGGACCATCACGAAACTGAAAGAGCGCGCGGCGCGCAACAACCGCTCACTTCAGGCCGAGTTGCACAACATCGTCGAGCGGGCGGCCTCCATCGACATGGTCGACAGCCGCGCCACCGCGGCCCGGCTTCGGCGCAAGCTCGGCGGCCGGCGGCATTCCGACAGCGCCGCGCTCATCGCTGAAGATCGCCGCCGATGACCAAGATCGTCAATTTCTTTCCACCCCCCGTACCATTCGGGCATGCAGCCACTCGACTTTCTCGACTTCGACGCCGATTTCTCGTCGCCGCAGATCCTTGCCGCGTACGACGAGCTGCCGCTCTGGTCGGCGATGTTCGGCCTCCTGCTCCTGGACGAAGTGCCGCTGGCGAAGGTCGGATCGGCGCTCGACGTAGGATGCGGCACCGGCTTCCCGCTCATCGAGCTCGCCGAGCGGCTCGGGCCGGCGGCCGAGGTCCACGGGGTCGACGTCTGGAGCGCTGGATTGCAGCGCGCTCGCGACAAGGTGGCGGCGCGAGCGACTCCGAACGTCACGATCCACCAGGCGAGCGCCACGTCGATGCCGTTCCCCGACGAGCGCTTCGACCTTATCGTCTCGAACCTCGGCGTGAACAATTTCGACGACCGCGACGCGGCGATCCGCGAATGCCGGCGCGTGATCCGTCCCGGCGGCACGATCGCGCTGACCACGAACCTGCAGGGGCACATGCGCGAGTTTTACGCCGTGTTCGCCGAGGTGCTCGAAACGGACGACGAGCGCGCGCGGCTGCGGGAGCACATCGAGCATCGGGCCACCGTCGCCGGCGTGCGGCAATTGCTCGAGCAGCATCGGTTCACGATCCGCAGAGTGGTGGAGCGCGAGGGCGTGATGCGCTTCGCCGACGGCACCGCGCTGTTCAACCATCACTTCATCAAGCTCGGCTTTCTCGACGCCTGGAAGAAGGTGGTGCCGGGAAATGAGCGCGAGGTTTTCGCGCGACTGCTCGCTCGCCTCGATGAACGAGGCGAGCTGCGGCTGACGATTCCGATGGCGTACGTGGACGCGGTCGCGGTCTGAGCGGGTCCGCCGAACGCGTCAGTGCCGAACGGTGTGCTTCCGGAGGCTCACCTCGCGAAACTCCTGCGTCGAGCCGTTGTAGCGCCGCCCGTCGCCCGGATAGACGACCCGGAACGTGTGCGCGCCGGGCGGCAGATTCGTGAGCGTCACTTCCGCCTCGGCGACTCCGGGCGTGGTCGCCGTCAGCGACAACGGCTGCGTGTTCGTGACGTCGGGCGTGACGCTCGTCTCGCCGATGTACACCTTCCCGGTCGGCGCGCCCATCGGCGATCCGATCAGCCGGACGTGGATGGTCGCGGTCGAACCGTGATCGTCGATCGTCGCCGCGATGTTCGCCCTGCCGCGCTCCGCGTAGCCGTTCAAGGTGATGGTCATCGGCAGGAAGTTGGCGTCGCCGTCGTACGTCGCCGTGACGACGTTGCTGCCGTACTCCGGCATGTAGGCGTAGACGAGCCAGCGGCGCGTGGTGCCGTCGAGCGTCACGCGGCCGAGCTCATGTCCGGCCGACGTGAGCGTCACGGTGCCGGTGGCCAGCTTGCCGGTGAACGGCGCCGATCCCGAGGCGTAAACGTAGATCGGCTCGGGCTGGTCGTACGGGACGACAGTGTTCACGGCGAAGAGGTCGACGCCGCCGGGCCAGCGCTGCTGCGCGCCGGGAGCGACGACGTCGATGAGCAGCGTACCGATCGTGTACGACGGCGTGAAGACGCGGACGGTGGCGCTTCCGACGCTGACGCCGTGAACGACGAAGCTGTTGGGCGTGGCGCTGATGCTCGACGGAACGGAGACCACCGCCGGATTGGACGACTCCACGCCGACGGCCGCGCCGTTGATGAAGCTCGTGTCGAAGCCGACGTGCGCGTCGGAGCCGGGCGTGAGATGGAACGCGTCCATGGCGATGGTGCGGTTCGCGATCCAGCTGACCGTGTTGTTCGACGCGATCGGATCGCGTTGATGCGCGCTCATGGTCGCGGTCACGAATCGCTGTCCTTCGGGGAAGATGCCGTCGTCGGTCATCGCGGCGGCCGTCGCTCCCGGCGCGAGCTGCTTCGGCGCGGTGCACGTTCCCTGGCACGACGTGCCGGAGATGAAAAGCGAGTAGGGCGTCTGGGTCACCTGCAGCTTCAGGCCGGTGGCGGTGCGCGGGCCGTTGTTCGTCGTCTGCACCACCGGATCGCCGGAGGCGTTGAAGCCGACGGCGATGGCGACGTCGGCGAGCTGGTCGGCATCTTCGATGACGGCGAAGGCGGTCGATCTCGCCAGCGCGGCGCCGGCGGCGTTGCGCAGCGTGACGAAGAACGACTCGTTGTTCTCCGGCGTGGCGTCGCCGCGGGTGCGGACCTCGATGATTTTCGTGGTCTCGCCCGGCGCGAACGTGAGCGTGCCCGACGCCGCGTCGTAATCGCTGCCCGCCGCTGCGGTGTTGTCCGAGGTCGCGTACTCGACGGTCACGCTCTTCGCCGACGCCGGCGACAGCGTCACGGTGAAGCGCACCGCATCGCCTTCACCGGCGCGCGTGTCGCTGACCGTCAGCCGCGATCCCGGCGCGAACGGCAGGGCCCACAATTCGTTGCCCGTCTCCGCGGTGGTGGCGGTGAAGTAGAGCCGGTCGCCTGCAGGCACGAAGTGTTTCGGAAAGCTGCTGCCGATCCCCGGTACGACGTCGGCGGCGAGCTTCGTTCCCTCCGGCGTTCCATCCGTCATCCAGAGCTCCGCACCGTTCACGGCGTCGGTCGCCGGGAAGTAGACCGTGCCCTCGGCGGACGTGATGTCATCGGTGCCGACGCCCACATCGCGCAGCATCCGCGTGCCGCTCGCCGTGCCGTCGCTCACCCAGGGGCGCGGCGCCGGAGAGGCGAAGTTCTTGAAGACGAGGCGATCCCCCAGCGGGACCATGGTTCCGTTCGGAGTCGCCGGCAGGGTGTGCGTGCCGGCGTCAGTCCCGTCACTGACCCACAATTCGGGGCCGACCCTGAAGAAGACATTTTTCGAGGTGGCGACGATCTGTTCGGGCGTGGTCGGGAACTGCTTCACGACGGTCGTTCCTTCGAACGTGCCGTCGCTCTTCCACAGTTTTCCGACGGTGGTGAAGTAGAAGAATCCGCCTCCGACGACGAAGCGATTCGCGAAGGACGTCTGATTCGTGCCGAGGTCGGGAACGACGGCGAAGGTCCCCGCGGCCGTGCCGTCGCTCGTCCAGAGCGCCGAATGGTTCGAGAACTGGTCGTTGGTGAAGTACATCGTGCGGCCGGCGAAATCGGCGAAGGCGCTTCCCCTCGGCGATCCGAGGCGCACCGCCGGAGAGCCGGGCGCGAGTGTCGTGGCCCACTGATCGAACTCGGTCGAGGCGAAGATCACGCCGCCATTCACGAAATCGACCCTCTGCGGCGACGGAAAGCGCAACGCGAATTCCTTCGCCTCCGCCGTCCCTTCCGGCGTGCCGTCGCTCTGCCACACCGGAGAGTTGCCGAACACGCCGTTGTCATTGAAAAGGAGCGAGTGCCCGGCCGCGTAGTACGGCGTGCCGCGCTTGGCGGTGAGCTTCAGCGTCCCCTGCGGCGTGCCGTCGGTGCGCCAGAGCGAGCTTTGCGGAACGCCATTCACGAACGGATCGAATCCGTCCCACGCTTCGAAATAGAGCCAGTCTCCCGCGGCGGTGAGATTGTCCGGCGTCGATGACGGAGCGTCATCGACCGCCAGGTTCGTGATCATCGCGGTCCCGGCTTCCGTGCCGTCGCTCTTCCACGGCTCGGATCCGTTCAGTTTGTTCGCGCCCGCGAAGTAGAGGACACCACCGGCGTTCCAGAGCTCGTTGCCGACCGTCAGCGGTGTGTGCGTCACGGTGTGCGTGCCGCCGGCCGTGCCGTCCGTCACCCAAAGTGCGGAGCCGGTGGCGGGGGTGTAGGCGACGAAGTAGACCTTGTCGCCGAGGGCGACGAGAGCGCGCGGATTGCTCCCATCGAATCCCGGAACGATGTCGCTGACCAGAGTGGTCCCCGCCACCGTGCCGTCGCTCTTCCAGAGCTCGTCTCCGATCGGTCCGCTCCGCGCCGGGAAATAGACCGTGCCGCCGATCACGGCGAACGACTGCATCGTGACGGTGATCGACGTTCCGGCGACGTCGCGGAGCTCGTGTGTGCCGGCGGCCGTGCCGTCGCTGACCCACAGGCTGGTGTCAAACCCATGGTCGGCGTCGTAACCGGCGAAGACGATGCGATCTCCGAACGCCGTCACTTTCCCGCCGTAATACGAAGAGCCGTTCGAGCCCGGCACGAGGTCGGCGATCATCCGCGTCCCATCCGGCGTTCCGTCGCTGACCCACGGCTCATAGCCGGTGCCGTTCGCGCTGCCGATGAAAAACATCCGCGAGCCGGCGATGGTGATGTCGTTCACCGAGATCGACGATTTCACCTTCACGGTGCCGGCGTCGGTGCCGTCGCTTTTCCACAGCCCCTCGTCGGTGACGAAATAGATCACGTCGTTGAGAATCACGAACGAGCGCGGGCTCGATCCGGTTTTCCCGGGGACGAGGTCCTTGAAGAATTTCGTTCCCGCCGGCGTGCCGTCGGTGGTCCAGAGCTCGCGGCCGTTGATTCCGTCGTCCGCGCTGAAGATCAACTGGCCGTGATACGCGATGCGGGCGCCGGGGGCCGAAGAATTGGACGGGTTGATGTCGGCGAGCAGCCGCGTGCCGGCGGACGTGCCGTCCGTGACCCACAGTTCGTCGCCATGTGAATCGCGGCCGTTGAAGACCAGCTTTCCATTGATGACGGCGAAGTTCAGCGGAACGGCGTAATCGTTCGCCACGGTCGCGTTGCCGACCGGCGCCGTGCCGTTGGCCGTTCCATCCGTGGCGTAGAGCCTGAACGGAGGTCCGAGGCCCAGCGGCGCGGCGGCGAAGTAGACGCGCGATCCGAACGCGAAGAAGTCGTACGGACTCGAGGCCCGGGAACCGATGGCCGCCGTGGTGTTGACGTCTTTGACCAGGTACGGCGTCTGCGCAAAGAGGGCGGCCGAAAACAGCGAAAACAACGAGGCAAGCGTTAGACGTTTCATAGGGATTCTCAACGGCGAATGGCCCGCTGGTGCGGCGCGACGGAGCGTACCTGCTGCGCGCCGGGATCGTAGAAGACATCGCCGGAGTAATTGATGGTGAGCGTGGCCGACGCCGGAACGCCGGTCAGTGTCGTACGCGCGGTGGAGATGCCGCCGCTCGACGCGACGAGCTGCGCGCTGCCGATGGAAACGGCACCGTTGAAGAACGAGAGCGTGCCGGTCGGAGCGGCCACCGGCGAGCCATTGGCGCGAACGGTGAGCGTGTACGTCCCGGCCGTGCCGGTCGGCTCGAGCGCGGCGGTCAGCGTGGCGTTCCCCTTGTGCACGAAAACCGTATCGGTCAACGACTGCGGCAGGAAGTTGGCGTCGCCGCCGTAAGAAACTTCGTATTGATTCGATCCGAGGTTCGGAAGATAGAACGGAATGGTGAATGACGTCGGGCCGTCGATCGTGCGGCGCGCCAGCTCCTGCGATCCGCTTTTCACGATGACGGTGCCGGTCGCGGTCTTCTCGGTGAACAGCGCCTTGCCGGACGTCGTCACGGTGAGGGTCAGCGGCTGGTCGAAACGGGTGGCGCTGAAATCGGTCCGCATGGCGAGACCGCCCGGCCAGCGCGGCGTCGTTCCCGGCGCCACGACCGTGACGAGGATTTCGTAGTTCTGCGCGAACGAGACCGACGAGGTCCCCGGCTTCAGCCCGGTGACGGTGATTTTCGCGACGTTGGCGCCGAGGACGGTGGGCGTCCCCAGCGATACGACCGACGGATCCGACGACTTCGGGACCGGCGCCGTGCCGGTGAAGACTCCGTACACCGTCGCCGTCGCGCCGGTCGTCAGGTATGCCGCGTCCATCGCCATGCGCCGGCTGGCGGTGACCGTCCAGGCGGCGGAATTGTTCGATGCCTGGGGATCGCTCTGCCGTGCCGTGGCGGTCGCGGCGATGTACGCCTGGGCGCTCGGCGAGCCGAAGTCGTTGGCCGTGATCGCCGACGCTCCGCTGCCGAGTTGCGAAACGCCGCAGCCGAAGCAGCGGCGGTCATAGTCGGGCGTCGTCGTGATCTTCACCACCACGTCCGTCGCGGTGCGCGGCCCGTGATTCGTGACCTTCACCGAATCGGTGACATCGAACGAGCCGGGGGTGAACAGCGGCTCGATGGCGATGTCGGCCGGCTGGTCGTCGTCGCGGATGATTCCCACGCCTTCGCTTTTGAGCAGCCGCGCCCCGCTCGCGTTGCGCAGGCGGACGAAGAACAGCTCGTTGTTTTCCGTCGTCGCGTCGCCGCGCACGCGGACGTCGATCGTCTTCGTCGTCTCGCCCGGCGCGAACGTCACGGTACCGCTCGCCGCGTCGTAGTCGTCGCCGGCATGCGCGGTGTCATCCGATGTCGTGTATTCGACGCTGACCGCCTGCGTCGCCGCCGGCGCGAGCGTCACGGTGAAGCGCATGGCCGATGTCCCGGTGTCGTGCTCGACCGCCGTCGCGTCATTGACCGACAGCCGTGGATCGGCCAGCGGAAGGGCCCACAATTCGCGGCCCGTCGCATCGGTATAGGCGCTGAAGAGCAGCGTCTCCGCCGCCTTCACGATCCCGGTGGGAGCGGAACCGGCCGGCCCGGCGTTGACATCGGCCAGCAGCTTCGTTCCGTCGATCGTTCCGTCGGTGACCCAGAGCTCGGAGCCGTGGAGGTCGTCGGTGCCGGCGAAATAGACGTTGCCGTCGACGCTCACCAGACCCGGATCGTCGTGCATTTTGTTCAGCAGCTTCGTTCCCTGCGGCGTGCCGTCGCTGCTCCACACTTCATGGCCGTTTGCCGCGTCGAGCTGATCGAAGACCACCCGCTCGCCCGCGGTGAAAAGCTTCACCGTCTTCCCGCTGGCCGGCTTGACGTTCGCCAGCTCGATCGTGCCGGCGGCGGTTCCGTCGCTCACCCAGAGCATGTTGGCGGCGGAGAAGAACACGCGGCGGCCGGCGGCCGTGAGCTCGGTGCCGAACGTCAACGCGAACGGCAATTCGGTCACCACGACCGTGCCGTCGAATGTGCCGTCGCTCTTCCAGAGCTTCGTGTTTTCATCGGACCGCCGCTCGATGAAATAGAGCGTGCCTGCGGCGTTGACGATGTCGCTGAGCTGCGAATAATCGGCCAGCTCGGGAATGACGGCGTACGTGCCGCCCGGGGTGCCGTCCGAAGTCCAGAGAGCGCGATTGGTGCCCGACGCCTGGGCGAGGAAGTAGAGCTGGCCCGCGACGCTGATCGGCTTCTGAGGATTGGTCGATCCGAGCCGCGTGACCGGCGCGTCGGGCGCGAACGTCGTCTTCCAGAGCGAAACGTCGTTCGTCGAGACCGGACGCGCGGTGAAGTAGAGAACGTCGTCGAATGGATAGAACTGAACGGGCTGCAGACCGGTCAGGCGGCTCATGAAGTCGTCCGCCGGTTTCGTTCCGCCGATCGTTCCATCGCTCACCATCGGTCGATTTGCGACGTTGTCGCGGAAGAAGAGCAGCGGTCCCACCGCCTGGTAGCCGCTGAAACGGTCGGCGTTCGGCAGGAGCGTGTACGTACCGCCGGCCGTTCCGTCAGTCCGCCATAACGCCCTCTGGGCGCCTGTCAGCGATCCGTTCGGGTCGATCGCCAGGAAGAACATCACCGGTCCGATCGCGGCGAGCGTCTGTGGATTCGTTGACGGCGCTCGATCGGCCGCCAGGTTCGCGATCCGCCGCGTGCCGGCGTCGGTCCCGTCGGTCACCCACGGCTCGGTCCCGGTCAGGCCGTCGCGTCCGCCGAAGTAGACCTTTCCATCGATCGCCCAGAGACCCGTCGTCGGATACGGTCCATCCGTCCCCAGTACGCGCGGAGCTCCGCCGTCCGTCACCCATAACCGGTAGCTCGACTGAGCGTCCTTCACCGCGACCAGGAAGAGCTGTCCCCCCGAAACGAGGAAGGCGACGGGCGATGACGATCCCTTCCCCGGATTCAGGTCGGCGAAGAACCCGGTTCCGCTCTCCGTGCCGTCGGTGCGCCAGAGCTCGTTTCCGTGCTCCTCGTCGAAGGCGACGAAATACGCGTAATCGCCAAGGGTGGTGATGAACGCATACGAAAGGTCGAACATCCCCTTCGCACCGGGTACCAGATCGCGCACCATCCGCGTGCCTGCCGCCGTTCCGTCGGTGAACCACAACTCACGGCCATGAACGCCGTCGTTCGCCACGAAGAGCGCGCCGTTGCCGAACCGCCTGAAGCCCTGCGTGGAAAAGGCGGTCTCGAATGCGCCATGCGGTCCCGGCAGGAGGTCGGTGACCATGTGCGTCCCGGCCGCGGTGCCGTCGCTGATCCAGAGCTCGGTTCCCTCCGCCTCCGTGAATCCCTCGAAGAGAAACTGCGAGCCGAGGACCAGGAAGTTGCGCGCCTCCAGCGGCATGATCTTCACCGTGCCGGCGTCGGTGCCGTCCGTCTTCCAGAGGTCACCGGAGCTCGTGTAGATATAGATGTTGTTCCCGAACGGGAAGAGTGAATTCAGCGACGTCGATCCGGCGCCGGGATTCATGTCCCTGACCAGACGCGTACCGCCCGCGGTGCCGTCCGTGAACCAGAGCTCGCGGCCGGTCGTGCCGTCGTCCGCACTGAACAGCATCCCGTTCTTGAAGGCGACGAACTGCCTCGGCTGCGCGGAGCTCGGTCCCGGATTGAGGTCGAGCAGCATGCGCGTGCCCGCCGCCGTGCCGTCGCTCCTCCAGAGCTCGAGGCCGTGATCGACGTCGCGTGCGGTGAAGAGGAGCAGGCCGTTGACGACTTTCAGTCCGGTCGGCGACGAGCTGCCGGGGCCGGGGATGATGTCCGCGACGAGCACGGTGCCGCCGCTCGTACCGTCAGTGCTCCAGAGCTCGGTTCCCGCTTCGTCCGTCGTGGCGACGAAGAAGGTCCTGTTGCCGAACGAGGCGAATTCCTGCGGCGAGGACGACTTCGTCTCACCCGAGACCGTCGTGTTGATGTCTTTGACGAGGTACGGCGTCTGTGCGGCGGCAGAGACTGACAGGAGGAGAAGCAGAAAAAAGGGCTTACGCATGGGGAGAATAGACGCCTCAACAGCTTCGCCCCCTCGTGCATTGCGCGCGGCGCTGGTCATCACAGTAGCCTGTGCGGTAACGTCCGTGCCGCGTGACCGAATACCAGCTCAAGCAGGCGATCGTCCGCGTGGCGCGCCGCCTCGATCAGAAGGGGATTCTCACTTCGACCGACGGCAACATCTCGGCGCTGCTCGATGACGGCGGCACGCTGATCACGCCGAGCGGCTCGTGCAAGGGCGAGCTCGAGCCGGACAGGATCGTCCGCCTCTTCCGCGACGGCTCCGCGCGATCGGGCAAGCCGTCGTCCGAGATCGCGCTGCACCGGATGATCTACTCGAAGCGTCCCGACGTCCGCGCCATCGTGCACGCGCACCCGCCGTACGCCACCGCCTACGCCGTCGCCGGCCTGGCGCTCGATCAGCCGATCCTCTCCGAGGCCATCCTCTCCCTCGGCCGCGTCCCGGTCGCGTCGTACGCGATGCCGACCGCCGAGGAGCTCGCGCGCAGCGTCGAGCCGTTCGTGATGATGCACGACGCCGTGCTGCTCCGCTTTCACGGCGCCGTCTGCTTCGCGAAGGACATCGAGCAGGCCGGCTATCTGATGGAGACGCTGGAGCACGTCGCGCGCATCGACTACATCCGCCGCTCCCTCGGGTCGAACGAGTTGATCCCCGACTCGGAGGTGGCGCGCCTGGAGCAGCTGCGCGCCGCCATGCGCGCGCCGCGGTAGTCAGGAATAGACTACTGCCGGGTCGCAGATGTTCCTCCTTCTCGCCGCGCTGCTCATCTCGCCGACGCAGGGCCCGATCGGCGGCGGCACGATCGTCACCATCAGCGGCGCGAATTTCACCGGCGCGAGCGTGACGCTCGATCGCAACGCCGTCACGCCGTTGTCGCGAACCGATTCCGAGATCCGCCTGCAGATGCCGGCGCACGACAACGGCTACGGCGTCATCCAGGTCGGCGGCGAGTTCGCGGAGTTCCTCTACCTTCCGCCGCGGCTGCAGGACCTTCCGCCCGGTTACATCACGACGGTCGCCGGCGTCGGCCGCTACGTCCGCACGTTCGGACCGGCGACGCAGGCGGCGCTGCAGCCGGGCGCGCTGGTGTACGACGGCGGCGACAATCTCTACATCGCCGAGGCCAACGAACATCGCGTCACGCGCGTCGACGCCGCGGGAAACATCAGCCTCTTCGCCTCGGGCAACTTCTTCCTCGGCGGGAACGTCGCGGACAACGTGCCGGCCATCGACGGCGGCGTTTCGTTTCCCTCCGGCATCGCCGTCGGTCCCGGCGGCAACGTCTACATTGCGACGCATAGTGCTTTGTTGCGCAAAGTCAATCCGCGGACCGGCATCATCAGCACCGTCGCGGGCGACAACAACATCGGCTTCTCCGGCGACGGCGGCCCGGCGCGGAACGCGAAGATCGGACAGGCGACACACGTCGCCGCCGACGCCTCGAACGTCTACTTCATCGACTGGGACAACGCGCGCATCCGCCGCATCGACGCGAACGGAACGATCAGCACGTACGCCGGCAACGGCTCGGTCGGCAATTCCGGCGACGGCGGACCGGCCACGAGCGCGTCGATCAACTTCGGCACCTCGGACGACGGCGAGCTCGCGCTCGACGCGCAGGGCAATCTCTTCGTGGCCGAGGCGGCCGGCAACGTGATCCGGAAGATCGATCCCGCGACCGGGACCATCACCCGCTTCGCGAGCCTCACCAGGCCGAACGCGATCGCCATCGACACGAACGGCAACGTCTACTGCGGCACCGGCGGCCGCGTGGTGAAGTTCGGTCCGAACGGCCAGCAGGTCGCGTCGTGGGGCACGGGCCGTTTCGGCTTCACGGAAGACGGCCCGCTCACCTCCGCGACGCAGATCGGTCAGATCATCAACGTCACGATCGATCGCGCGAACAATCCGGTTTTCTCGGACGGCTTCTTCCCGCGCGTGCGGCGCATCAACCTGGCGAACAACCGCCTGGAGACGGTCGCCGGCATCTTCCCCGCGCTGCTGAACGAGAATGGTCCCGCCCTCGCCGCGCCGCTGACCAACGACAACGGCGACCTCGGATTCGACGCCGATGGCAACCTGCTCATCGGCGACTTCCGCCTCCGCCGCCTCGATCGCGACGGCAACCTGCAGACCATCGCCGGCGGTACGCCCGACGGCTTCCGCAACGACAACATCCCGGCGCAACTGATGGCGAACGTCGTCTACGGACTGGACGTGACGGCCGACGGCGGCATCGACATCTCCAGCGGAGCGACGGTCGGCCACATCGATTTCGCCGGCATCTTTCACCACCTCGGCGGCATCAATCCCGACTGCAGCACCGACGGCGACGGCGGCCCGTTCAGGCTCGCGCACCTCTGCCAGCCGTGGGACACCGCGCGCGACGCCGCCGGCAATCTCTACATCGCCGACACGAACAACAATCGCATCCGCCGCGTCGACGCGGTAACCGGGATCATCACCACCATCGCCGGCAAGGGCGGCCCGCCGAACGGTCTGGAGCGATTCGGCTCGGGGACGTTCTGCGGCGACGGCGGACCGGCGATCGACGCGTGCCTCAACACGCCGTACGGCATCACGCTCGATCGCGACGGCAGCATCTATTTCACGGAGACCTGGCAGCGCGTGCGGCGCATCAGTCCGGACGGCATCATCAGCACATTCGCCGGCGCGAACGGGCTGACCAAGATCGTCTTCGGGCCGGCCGGGTTTCTATACGGTTCGGCGTTCAAGCCGGGCCGCTACGACCGCAACGGCAATTACACGGCGATCGCGGGCAACGACGAAGACGGCTTCAGCGGCGACGGCGGACCTGCGCTGCAGGCGCGCCTCTCGGTCCACGCCCAGGCAAGCGGCGTGGCCATCGATCGCGACGGCAACTTCTTCTTCCAGGACAGCAGCAATCGCCGCGTGCGCGCCGTCCGCTACGGCGCCGTGCTCGCGCCGCCCGGTGCGACGATCACCGCGAGCAGGAACGGCTCGGTGATCAGGACGACGGTCCTCGACGCGAATCACCAGCCCGCGCCGAGCGTACGCGTCGACTTCACCGCGCCGACGTCCGGCGCATCGTGCACGCTCTCGAATTCATTCGCGATCACCGACGAGAACGGCGTGGCCGCCGTGGTCTGCACGCCGAACTGCGTCGCCGGAACGTACAGCGTCACCGCGCAGCCGCTGACGTCGTTGGCGACGGCGACCGCGCCGATGACGAACGACGCGCAACCTTGCCGGCAGCGCACCATCCGGCATTGATCACTGCACCGCGATCTCGATCGGCATCAGTCCAGTCCCTTGAATCGGCGCCTGTCGTCGATCCGCTTGCGCCATGACGGGATCACAAACCGGCGGCGAATGCGCGCGATGGTCTGCGTGCGGAGATGGCGCAGCAGGTCGCGATACGGAACGCCGTCCGGCACCTCGTCCGCCGTGATGAAGTTCACGAGCAGCGTCGACTCCAGATCGGGCTCGGCGTCGATGCGCGCCAGCCAGCGCGCCTGTTCGTGCGAGGGACGCGTGCGATAGACGTTGCGCCGCCAGGCGGCCGGGAACTTGACGGCCGTCATGCGCGGCACGAAGCTGAATCTCTTCTCCGCTTCGTATGCGCGGCGCCACAGCTCGACGTCAGGCGTCGTTCCGATCGTCCGGTAGTCGCGCCATCCTCCGAGCTCCCCGGTCATCGCGCGGCGATGGGTCATGCCGGACGGCGGCGAGAACGAACGGTCGCGCGGGCGCGGAACCGACGGCCAGACGTACGCCTCGCCGGCCGCGACGAGAAGGCAGAGCGAGTAGGCGACGTCGGCGTTCGTCTCGTCGTGCGTCTTCACGTGCGACTCGAGGTGGTGCGGCAGCCAGAGATCGTCGTGCCCGAGGTAGGCGATCAGCTCCCCGCGCGCCTGGCGAAGCCCTTCGTTGTTCGGCGCGCTCTGATGACGCGAGTTCTCCGGCAGATTGATCCAGCGCACGCGCCGGTCGTCGATCGCCGCCACCACGCGCTCCGAGTCATCCGTACAGCCGTCGCCGACGACCAGCAACTCGAAATCGCGAAACGTCTGCCGCAGCACGCTGCCGATCGAGTACGGCAGCACCGCGCTCCAGTTGTAAGTCGCGATGATCACGGTGACGCGCGGAGCCACTCATCACATGTAGCACAGACACTCCTGTCTGTGCCCCCTTGACAATTCGCCTCTTCGTATTTAACTTATCAGTTCATTAACCACTTGGTTAACTAACATGCCGCTCGATCACCTCAGCCTCACCTTCGCCGCCCTGGCCGACCCGACCCGGCGCGCGATCCTCGCCCGCCTCACCGGCGGCGAAGCGTCAGTCACCGAGCTGGCCGAGCCGTTCGACATGAGCCTGCCGGCGATCTCCAAGCACCTCAAAGTGCTCGAGCGCGCCGGACTCATCGCCCGCAGCCGCGACGCGCAGTGGCGTCCCTGCCGCCTGGAGGCCGCGCGCCTCAAGGAGGTGCACGACTGGCTCGATGAGTACCGCCGATTCTGGGAAGAAAGTTTCGATCGTCTCGACGATTACCTGCGCGAATTACAGAAGAAGGAGAAAGCCAATGCCCGTAAGCAATCCGACAAAAGAAAGTAGCGCGACGGCCGAGGAGCTCGTGCTCACCCGCACGTTCGACGCCCCGCGCGAAGTGGTGTTCCAGGCGTGGACCGACGCGAAGATGCTGGCGGAGTGGTGGGGGCCGAAAGAGCTCACCCACCCGATGCGCGAGATCGTCCCGCCGGAACGCCTCGTCTTCACGTCCCCTGCCTTCGACGGCGAGCTCGAAGTCCTCAACACCGTGACGTTCGCCGACGACAATGGCCGCACGCGCCTGACATTGACGGCGGTCGTCACGAAGTCGTCGCCCGCGACCGCCGACGCCCTCTCCGGCATGGAGCAGGGCTGGACGGAGAGCCTCGAGCGCCTGGCTGATTTCATCCCGGTCGCCGATGCCTCCGATCGCGAGATCGCCGCGTCGCGCCTCTTCGACGCGCCACGCGAGCTGGTCTGGAAGCTGTGGACCGATCCGCATCACATCGCGCAATGGTGGGGGCCGCGAGGCTTCACGAACACCGTGCACGAGATGAACGTGCGGCCGGGCGGCGTGTTTCGCTTCCACATGCACGGTCCGGACGGCAGAAACTATCGCAACGAGATCGTCTATCACGAAGTGGTCGAGCCGGAGCGCCTGGTGTACGACCACATCTCCGAGCCGTTCTTCCACGTGACCGTGACGTTCGCCGAGGAGAACGGAAAGACGCGCCTCACCATGCGCAGCCTCTTCCAGTCGGCGGAGGTCCGCCGCAAGGTGATCGAGACGTTCGACGCCCTCGAGGGGATGAAGCAGACGCTCGTGCGCCTCGGCGAACAGCTCGCCCACCGCTCGTTCGTCATCACGCGCACGTTTGACGCGCCTCGCGATCTGGTGTTCAAGGTCTGGACCGATGAGGATCACCTGAAGCAGTGGTTCGGACCGAAAGGCGTCACCATCATCGCCAGCAGGAACGACTTCCGCCCGGGCGGCACCTACCACTACGGCATGCGCAATCCCGACGGCACGGAGATGTGGGGACGGTGGGTCTATCGCGAGATCGATCCGCCGAAGAAGCTCGTCTTCATCAGCTCGTTCTCCGATCCCGAAGGAGGACTGACGCGCGCTCCGTTCCCCGGTGACTGGCCGCTGGAGATGTTCTCGACCATCACCTTCATCGAGTTCGAAGGAAAGACGACGGTGGCGATCGAGTGGGCGCCGTTCAACGCCACCGAGGCCGAGGCGGACTACTTCGACTCGATGCACGAGAGCATGAACCAGGGCTGGGGCGGCACGCTCGAACAGCTCGCCGGCTATCTGAAGAAAGTGGAGTGAATTCTCGCCACAACCTGCGGCGACGCATGTAACGAGCGTCTGCGCTACATTGTCGGCGTGCGCAATGCAGCCCTTGCGCTTCTGCTGATCACCGGCAGTGCATTCGCGGAACAACCGCGCATCGATTCGATCTCGCCGGCGGAAGGGCCGATCGCCGGCGGGACGATCGTCACCATCAGCGGCGCGAACTTCACGGGCGCCGCGGTGAAGCTGGACGGCGGCGACATCGCGCCGCAGTCGCAGAGCGCGACCGAAGTGCGGCTGCAGATGCCGAAGCACGACAACGGCTACGCGTTGATCCAGGTCGGCGGCGCGTCAGCGGAATTCATCTACCTCGCGCCGCGGCTCGAGGACCTGCCACCCGGCTCCATCACGACGGTGGCCGGCGTCGGCCAGTACATCCGCTTCGAGCAGCCGGCGACGCGCTCGATGGTCTCGCCGTGGGGAATCGCGCTCGCGCCGAACGGCGACATCTATTTCGCGCAGGCATCGCGCAACCTCGTCATGCGCGTTCGTACCGACGGCATCCTGCAGCGCATCGCCGGCAGTCTTCGCTCCGCGGACATCGGCAAGCTCGGTGACGGCGGGCCGGCGCTCGACGCCTACATCGGATTTCCGCGCAGCGTGGTGCTCGATCCGGCAGGAAACGTCTACGTCGGCGATTCGCGCGCCCGGATCCGGAGGATCGACATCACGACCGGCATCATCACCACCGTCGCGGGGAATGGCACCGCGGGCTTCTCCGGTGATGGCGGACCGGCGGCGGCGGCGCTGCTGACGCAGCCGACACATCTCTTCTCCACGCCCGACGGCACGATCTACTTCCTCGACAACAACGTGCGCGTGCGGAAGATCACGCCGGACGGCATCATCGACACGGTCGCTGGAAACGGCACGGTGGGCGAGAGCGGTGACGGCGGGCCGGCCACGAGCGCGCAACTGGATACACCGATCGACGACAGCGGCGACGTCGAGGTCGACGCGGACGGAAATCTCTACATTCTCGAGACCGAGGGAGCGCGCGTACGGAAGGTCGACGCGAAGAGCGGGATCATCACCACGTTCGCGTCGAGCAACGCCCGCGGAAAGCCGTTTCAGAAAGGGCGCGGCATCGCCATCGACACTTCGGGCAACGTGTACGTCGCCGAACGCGGTGCGATCACGAAGTTCGATCTGACCGGACATCTCATCGACTCGTGGGGGACCGGCATCGGCTTCAGCGAAGACGGGGCGGTGGCGAAGCAATCGCTGATCGGCAGTCCGATGAGTCTCGAAGTCGCGCCGAATGGCGACATCATCTGGGCGGATGAGGAGCCGAGCCGTCTGCGCAAGATCAATCTGGCCACCGGAAAGCTGGAGACGCTGGCGGGGATGGCTCCCGAGGTCATCGGCGTTCCGGGACCGGCGAGCGGCGTGGTGTTCACCTCGCCCTGGGGCGACCTCGCGTTCGGTCCGTCGGGCGACCTCTTCTTCGTCGACGGCAACGCGAACTGGATCTACCGCATCTCCGGCGGCATGGTCACGAAATACGCCGGGAGCGGCACGTTCGGCGGCATCTACGAAGAGAGCCCGGCGCTCGGCACCGCCATCGTCGGACCCGTGGGGATGAAGTTCGGACCGGACGGCCTGCTCTATTTCGTCGACAAACAGACCGTCCGGCGCATCGACGCGAACGGCATCGTCCATCGTTACGCCGGAGGATCCATCTTCCCGCCGTGCGGTCTCTCCGGCGACGGCGGTCCGGCGCGCACCGCGCTGTTGTGTCAGCCGAACGATTTCGTGTTCGACAGCGGCGGCAACATGCTGATCGCCGACACGAACAACAACCGTATCCGCCGCGTCGACGCGCTGACCGGCGTCATGACCAGCATCGCCGGCAGCAATCCGCCAAACGGCTTCGAACACTACGGCAGCGGCTCGCTCTGCGGCGACGGTGGAGCGGCGAAGGAGGCCTGTCTCAACACGCCCATCGCGCTCACCGTCCGCGACGACGGCACGATCTACTTCGTCGATCACTACCAGACACAATTCATCCGCAAAATCACGCCGAACGGCATCATCACCAGCCTTCCGAACTGGCCGCAGAAACCGCGGAAGCTGATCATCGGACCGGGACAGAGCCTCTTCGCGAACGGCGGCAACCTGATCATGCGCGTCGACGACGATCGCGTCCGCCCCGTTGCCGGCAACGGCATTCTCGGATTCGGCGGCGACGGCGGTCCGGCTCTCAAGGCCTCGACGGCCAGCGGCGAGGCGGAGCCTGCATGGGGAATCGCCATCGACGCCGAAGGCAACCTCTTCATCCACGACGCCGGCAACCGCCGCATCCGCGCCGTCCGCTTCGGCGCGCTGCTCGCGCCGGCCAACGCAAAGGTGCAGGCAACTGCGAACGGCGCAGCGGTCCGTGCCACGGTTTTCGACTCCACCGACCACATCCTGCCCGGCGTGCGCGTCGATTTCACCGCGCCGTCGACCGGCCCGTCGTGCACGCTGGCGAAGCCTTTCGCCATCACCGACGCGAACGGCGTCGCCACGACGACCTGCACCCCGAGCTGCCGCGGCAACGGCTCGTTCACCATCACCGTCCGCCCACTCACAGCCTCGGCCACGGCAAGCGTGACGATGTACGACAGCACGCTCTGCCGCCGCCGCCCTTAGGCTCAAGAGTGGCTCATTGACGTGCGGACGAGACGTCCGCACCCCTCACAGCGAGGTAGCGCGACAGCACCGTGGCGATCTGCGTTTCGTTCACCGGCTTCGAGATGTAGTCGGTCATCCCCTCCATTTCCGCGTCGGCGCGGTCATGGGAGGTCATGGCGATGACGGGCAGCTCGCGCAGCGCTTCGCGGGAGCGGATCTCGCGGACGGTGGCGCGGCCGTCGAGGCCGGGCATTTCGAGGTCGAGCAGCACGGCGTCGAACGGGACGCGATCGAGCAGCTCGAGGGCGTCCGCGCCGTTGTCGCGCTCCGTGACCTCGAGGCCGAGCTGCGTGAGCACTTCGCGGGCGACGATGCGGGTGATCTCGTCGTCGTCGATCAGCAGCACGCGATTGCCGGCCGCCGGGACGCGCTCGCCTTCGTAGATGAACCGCACGCCGATGTGCCGCGCGATGACGTCGAAGATCGTCTCCTCGGCGAACGGCTTGACCACGAACTCGTCGGCGCCGTTCTCCAGGATCGTCTCGCGCTCGTGCTCGAACGCGCTCGCGGTGAGCGCGATGATCGGCGTCCGTCCCTCGACCTCCGCGCCGCGGATCGCGCGCGTCGCTTCCGAGCCGTCCATCACCGGCATCCGCTGGTCCATGAAGATCAGATGCGGATGCCACGTCCGCCACAGCTCGATCGCGTCCTGACCATTCGCCGCGTCGCGCACTTCGAAGCCGACCGACTCGAGCAGCTTGCGCAACAGCGTGCGGTTGTCGCGCGTGTCGTCGACCACCGCGATGCGCCGCCGCTCTCCCGCCGCGAGGCCGATCACGCGCTTCACCTCGTGCCGCACCACGCGCTCGGTCGCCACCGGCAGGTCGATGTCGAAGCGAAACGTCGTCCCTTCGCCGCGGCGGCTGCGCACCGTGATGTCGCCGCCCATCAGCCGCACGAGCTGCTGCGTGATCACGAGGCCGAGGCCGGTGCCTTCCTTCGCCTGGCGTCCGGTCGCGGTCTGCACGAACGGTTGGAACAGGGTCGCGATCTCTTCCTCGCTGATGCCGTGGCCGGTGTCGCTGACCTCGAACGTCGCGCGGCCGCCGCTCCAGCTTGCGTGCACCGCGATCGTGCCGGTCTCGGTGAACTTGACGGCGTTGCCGAGGAGGTTGATCAGCACCTGCCGCAGCTTTCCTTCATCGCCGAGGACCGCGGGCGGAAACGTGCGGCTCACGTCGGACACGAGCGCCAGTCCCGAGACCTCGGTGCGCGCGCGGATCATCTCCGCCACGTCCGCCATCAGCTCGCGAGGATCGAACGGACGCCGCTCCGCCGACATCTTTCCCGCTTCGATCTTCGAGATCGACAGCACGTCGTTGATCAATCCGAGGAGATGCTCGCCGCCGCGCCGGATGATGGAGAGGTTCTCGCGATCGGCGTCGGTCATGGTGCGGCTGCGCGCCATCAGCTGCGCGAATCCGATCACCGCGTTCAGCGGCGTGCGCAGCTCGTGCGACATGTTCGCCAGGAAGACGCTCTTGGCGCGATTCGCCTCCACCGCGCGCGACTCCGCTTCCGCCAGCTGCAACGTCCGCTCGTGCACTTTGCGCTCGAGCAGTTCCGTGCGGCGGAGGATCTGCCGCTCGCGCAGGCGGATCGCCAGCATGATCAGACCGAAGCCGATCAGCACGTACGCGACGATCGCCCACCACCGCTGCCACGGCGGCGCGGGCAGCGTGAAGGCGACGCTCGCGTCGCCGCTCCAGACCCCGTCGTTGTTGATCGCGGCGACGCGGAAGACGTGCGGTCCCGGCGGCAGCGAGTTGTAGAACGCGCTGCGCCGCGTGCCGGCGTCGATCCAGTCGTCGTCGAAGCCGTCGACGCGATAGCGGAAGCGGACGAGCTGCGGCATCAGCAGACTGAGGCCGTCGTAGCGGAATTCGTAGCGATGACTCGACCAGGGAAACTGGACAGGCGAGGGCGCCTGTCGTACACGCTTCCCGTCGACGAGCACGGCGCGCAGCACGATGCCGGGCGGGACGCGATTGAGGTGCAGATCGGCGGGATCGACGATGGTCAGTCCCGCCGCGGTCGGAATCGCCAGGCGGCCGTCGCTCATGCGGATGCCCGCGGGCTGCGTCGCGCCATTGCACTGATCGCTGCCGAGGCCGTCGGACTTGCCGAAGACCATCGTGCGGCGCGATTCGCGATCGATTCGCGTCAACCCACGGCTCGATGTCAGCCAGAAGTGACCGCGGTTGTCGTCGATGATCTGGAACACCACGCCGTCGGTGATCCGCTCGAAGCGTCCGTCGTGCATGCGCACCAGACCGTCGTGCGTGCCGATCCAGAGGTCGCCGTTCGGGTCTTCGTGCAGCGCGAAGATCATGTTGCTCGGCAGTCCTTCGCGCGTCGTCCAGCGCTGCACGACCACACCATCGCGCACGAGCACGAGCCCCGCGTACGTGCCGAGCCAGAGCGAGCCGTCGCCGCGCTCGACGATCACGCGCGGCTGTTCGTCGAGGAAGTTCTCGTACCGGCCGTCGCGGAACGTCTGCAGTCCGGCGAACGATCCGACCAGCAGCGTTCCGTCGCGTAATCGCGTCAACGCGTCGACCTTGCCGCCGGGGAACATCGTGATGCGCCCTGCATGCAGGTGCCCGAGTCCGCGGTCGGTGCCGATCCAGAGATCGCCGTTGGGATCCTCGGCAATGGTGCGGATGAAGAGGTTGGCCAACCCTTCCGCCGCGCCATACGCCGTGACGCGGCCGTCTCGCAGAAGGTTCACGCCGCCGCCGTACGTGCCGACCCACAACCCGCCGCCGCGCGCCTCGGTCACCACGCGAATGGCGTCATCGGTCAGGCCGTGACGCGTCGTGTAGGTGACGAACTTCAGGTCCTTCAGCCGCGCCAGCCCGTTGTCGGTGCCGATCCAGATGCTCCCCTCGCGATCCTCGGCCACGACGTGAATGGCGTTGCTCGGCAGCCCTTTCGTCTTGTCGAGCTGCTCGAAGCGGCCGTTCCGAAATCGCATCAGGCCGGTCGGCGCCGTGGCGATCCACATCGTGCCGCGGCTGTCCTCGAAGAGGCCGTTCACGTACGCCGTCGCCGCGCCGGTGCGCAGCGTCTCCTGCGTGTTGCCGCGGATGCGCAGAATGCGATCGGATGCCGTGCCGGCCCAGAGCGCGCCATCCTTCGCGATGGCGAGACTGACGATCGATTCGTTGTTGACGAGGACGAAACGCGCGCCGTCGAATCGGAAGAGGCCCTTCGACGACCCGGCCCAGCCCTCGGCGAGCGCGTTGACCTCGCCGGCGATCGGATAGCGAGTGACGTGCGATCCGCGATGACGCGCAAGTGAATTCGTGCCGCCGACCCAGACACTGCCGTCGTGCGTCTGCAGGATGCTGATCGCGTCGCCGCTTCCGATCCGCTCGAACGAGCCGTTGCGCTCGCGCAGCACGCCGCCGCTGAACGTGCCGATCCAGAGCGTCCCGGCGTTGTCCTCGTACAGCGTGTGAATGCGCTGGTCGGTCATGGCCGGCGTGTTGCGCGTGTCGAAGATCTCGAAGTCGATGCCGTTGAAGCGGACCAGCCCCTCCATCGTGCCGAGCCAGAGGTAGCCGTCGCGCGTCTGCACGATGGTGCGCACCATGTACTGCGGCAACCCCTCGCGCCAGACGTCGAGGGCGTAAAGGTCGAGGGGACGCGCGGGGTCGAGCGCGGAGGCGTGCACCGCGACGAGGAGGAGGATCAAAACACCAAGGCGCCGCATGCGAGAACGTTTGATTCTCGCACTTGCGGCGCCCTGGATCGCGTCGTCCTTGCCTGATGACGTTTACTGGTCGCTGTTGCCCTGCCGGAAATACTCCGTGTCGTCGATCGGAGGCAGCACGGTCACGACGAACGTGCCGTTCGACTCGTTGCGCGATTTGTCGCTGCTCGAGCAATGCACGGTGGTCGTCCCCGGCGCGAAGAGCTCGCCCGACGCCGGATAGCACGTCACGGACGTCTCGCCTTCGACCGTGTCCTTCGCCGAGGCGCTGTACGTCACGAACGCACCCTCGGGCGAGAGCGCGCGTTCGGTCACTTCGCGCGGGAGGAAGAGTGCAGGTCCGGTGAGGTCGGCGACCTTCACCTCGAACAGCTCCGTCGCGCTTCCGGCGGTGCACTTCACGGTCGTCACGCCGATCGGGAAGAGCGAATCGGATTTCGGGTCGCACTCCACCTGCAGGGCGTTGCCTTTGTAGTCCGTGGCGCTCACGTCGTATTTGACGTTCGAGCCCTCGCTGGAAAGCGCTTCCGCCACGACCGACTCCGGCACGATCAGCACCGGCGTCGCCTCGTCTCCGGCATGCACGCGGAACGTGGCCACACCCTGATTCTTGAAGCGATCGACGCTCGTGCAGGTGACGCTCGACGTGCCGAGGCGGAAGAACGATCCCGACTCCGGCAGACAGCTGAGCGTGACCTCGGGATCGACGACGTCGATCGCTTTCGCGTCCCACTTCACGGTCGCCCCGTCCCTGCTGCCGAACGCCGTCACGTCGCGCGGAACTTCGATCGCCGGCGGCGTGGTGTCGGCCACCTTGATGTCGAATGACTCCTTCGCCTCACCGCCGAAGTCGTCGGTGGCAAAGCAGTCGACGGTCGTGACATCGAACGGAAATTCCTCGCCCGAGCGGTGCGAGCAGTCGACATACGTGCTCTGCCCGTATTCGCTGATCGCCGTCACCTCGAAGTTCGCGATCGCCCCTTTCAGGCTGGTCGCTTCGACGAAGAGAAAGAGCGGGACCACCAGCTTCACGGTCGAGCCGATGATGTGCAGCGAGGCCGGATTGGAGTCGAGTGTCGACGCGCCGTTCGGCACGCGCACCGTCACGGTGTAGTTCCCCGGCGCATTCAGCACGCCGAGCGGAACCCAGACGTACATCTCGGTATCGGTGCCGGAGTTGGGAGCAAGAGAAACGGTCCCGGCAGGACCGGTGAAGATGACGCTCACGCCGCTGAGCGGCAGGAAATGCGTTCCCTCGATGGTCATGAACCACTCGCCGCTCGCCTGGTGGAGGGACGAGGGAGAGATCGAAGTGATCGTGGGGGCCTCGCGCGCAAACAGAGGGAGGGCGGACAGGAAAACCGTCAAGACAGCCAGTCGCATGTGCATAAGTGCGTGGCAAGGTAACGATGGAAGGAAAGATCGCCGGTGAGCCAGATCACGCTTTTGTTATTTTGCTGAGGACCAGCCCGGCAAAGAACCAGCCGCCGGCGTGATCGACGAACTGCGCGAGCAGATGCCGGGTCGGAAACGCGTACCAGTTCCAGTACGACGCGTCGATGTCGATCGTGGCCAGGACGCCGATCGTCATCAGCACGAATACCCGCGGCCAGAAGCCGAGCGCCGGCGACAGGTTGATCGCGATGATCGCGCCGCAGAGCGCGGCCAGGATGTCGCAGATCACCTCGAGGATGAGGAACGTCGCGAACGGAGAGCCGCCGATCGCCAGCTCCGCGGGACGCGGATTGAACGCGACGATCGCCGCCGGCCCGCGCATGAACTTCACCATGTCCGAACCGGGAAGGATGTAGAGCGCACGTTCCTTCATCGCGCCGCCCAGCGCCGCCGCGATCGCGTCGTTCTGCGCCGGCGGCAACACGCGCAGGCCGGCCGTCCCGACCGGCGGCAGGTGGGCGATGAAACTCCAGACGAAGAGAATGAAGCCGCCGAGAAGCGCCGCGATGATGATTTTCTTCATGCGGCGAGGGTGCTCTTCGGGCGGGGAGGTGCGCTGCCGCATACGCGACAATCTCTAACGAAATTGCGACAGCGAGCAGCGAGGGAGCGGACGTCTCAGAATCTGGACATCGATCCGGACGAGGGTTTTGCCGGAGTGCGGGACAGGTCCGCCTGCCGAGATACGTCCAGCTTTGAGCCCGACGTACCTTCTCGACATGCGTGACCTGCGCGTTCTTTGAGGGGAGCGGGCGTCTCGTCCGCTCACTCCCGGCATCGCGCGCCGCGCGCCGAGCGGACGAGGACGTCCGCTCCCCTCCAGAATCAATACCGGCTCGGCGTCATGCCGAACGTTCGCTTGAACGCGGCGATGAACGCGCTCGTGCTGGCGTAGCCGGCGTCGATCGCGGCGTTCGTCACCGACTCCCCTCCCGCCAGCAGACGCACGCCGTGAAGGAGGCGCAGGCGCCGCCGCCACTCGCCCACCGTCATCTTCGTCTCGCCGAGGAAGAGGCGCTCCATGGTGCGGCGGCTGGCGCCGGCGCGGCGGGAGAGGTCGGCCACCGAGCGATCGTCGTCCGGCGCGTCCTGCAGCAGCGCGGCGAGGCGGCGCGCGCGCGGGTCGCGCGGCATCGGCAATTGCAGCGGCACGTCGGGCGCGCCGACCAGCTCGTCGAGCAGCACGCTGATCAGATGCGCCTGCGCCGGCTTCTTCCGATCGAGCACGCCGATGCGGCAGATGTGCATGATCAGCTCGCGCATCAGCGCCGGGATGTTCACCATGCAGGTCTCACGCGGCAGCCCCTTCGCCAGCTTCGGCGCGAGGTAGAGCGTGCGCACCGACACCGGCGCGTGCATCTCCTCCGTGTGCTTCACGCCGGCCGGCAGCCAGACGGCGCGATGCGGCGGCACGAGCCACGTCGCGCTCTCGGTGTGCACGCGCATCACGCCCGACGCCGCGTACGTCAGCTGATCCCATTCGTGCGTGTGCGCGGAGCTGATGTGGTCGTGCAGCACGGTCAACGGATTCGTGCGCACCCACACCGAGCCGTCCGGACGCTGCTGACGCATACGCGACAAAGATTGACATAGTCGAGCAAGTTTGCCGAGCGCTCCGGACCTATCCTGTGCCCATGCCGAACCTTTACCACTTCTCCATCAACGCCGACGACGTCCCGCGCGCGCGCCGCTTCTACGAGCAATCCTTCGGCTGGCATTTCAGCGCCTGGGGCCCGCCGAATTTCTACATGATCGACGACGCCGGCATTCACGGCTCGCTGCAGGGACGCCGCGAGCTCGTTCCCGGTCAGCGCATGACCGGCTTCGAATGCACGATCGCCGTGCCGAACCTCGACGAGACGGCCGCCGCGATCACCGGCGCGGGCGGCAAGGTGATCATGCAGAAATCGATCATCGTCGGCGTCGGCGCGCTGATGTTCTTCGCCGACACCGAGGGAAACGTCTTCGGCGTGATCCAGCCCGACGAAAAAGCCGAGTAGCCGGTTGGGGCGGTTGGGGTCGTATCTGGACAATTAACTTAACGGGCGCGTTAAGTTAATTGTCCAGATACGACCCCCTCTCCCTATCCTTAATGGTGCTTGCTCTTCGCGGGAACGACGCTGGGACCGTACACGATCGAAGGACTCCTCGGCAGCGGAGGGATGGGCGAGGTCTATCGCGCCACCGACTCGCGCCTCGGGCGCCAGGTGGCGATCAAGGTCCTGCCGCGGCAGCTGGCCGCCGATCCGGTCTCGCTCGAACGCTTCCGCCGTGAGGCGCGCGCCGTCGCCGCGCTGTCGCATCCGAACATCGTCGCCATCTTCGACGTCGGCAGCGACAGCGGCCTGCAGTACGCCGTCACCGAATTCCTGGAAGGGGAGACGCTGCGCGACAAGCTCTCGCGCGGACGCCTCTCGCCGCGCGAGGCGCTGAGCATCGTGCTGGAGATCGCCGACGGCGTCGCCGCGGCGCACTCGCGCGAGATCATTCATCGCGACCTCAAGCCGGAGAACGTCTTCATCACGATGAACGGCCGGGTGAAGGTGCTCGACTTCGGCCTGGCGCGCGCGCCGACCGCGCAGGCGAGCAGCGAGGCGGTGACCGACTTTCGACCGACCGAGGCCGGCATGATCATGGGCACGGTCGGCTACCTCGCACCTGAGCAGGCCGAGCTTCGTCCGCTGACGAAGGCCACCGACGTCTTCGCCCTCGGCTGCATCCTCTTCGAAGCGATCAGCGGCACGGTGCCGTTCGAAGGGCTCTCCACCGCGCTTTCACTCGCCGCGCTGATCCGCGATCCGGCGCCGCATCTGCCGCCGGGCGACGACCTCGCGCACGCCACGGACGGCCTCGTGCAGCGATGCCTGACGAAAAATCCAGACGATCGGATCGTTGACGCCGCCGCGCTCGCGGCCGAGATCCGCACGCTGCTGACCGACGACGACGCGGTGCTCCGGATGTCGACGCAGGCGCGGCGCGCGGAGCGACGCCCGAAACGCTGGCCGCTCTACGCGATCGTCGCGGCGTTCCTGGTGGCGGTTCCGATCGCGTTCTACGTGCGGCAGCAGAACGAAGTGATCGACGAGGGCTACGACCTGCGCGTCTCCGACGTCCGCGGCGATTCGGAAACGCGTCGCCTGCTCGCGATCGCGCTTCGCGCCGACGCCATGGGAAACCGCGCCAATGCGATGCAGCTGCTCGAGCAGGCACACCGCAGCTCGACGCAGACGGCGCTGCCCGCCGCGTTCCTCGCCAGCTGGTTCGACGCGAGCGGAAACGCGAAGGAGGAGCGCTACTGGACCGGCGAGGCCGGCAAGCGGCTGCGGCCCGACACGCCGACGTACGAGGCGATGCTGGTCCGCTACCTGTCGGGCCAGCGCGATCAGCAGAACGCGAAAGTCCTGGCGCTGGCGCAGTCGATGCTGAACATCCGGCCCGACGCGTGGCGGCTGCGGCTCGGCGCGGCGCACATGCTCCTGGCGCAGCGCGACAACGAGGCGGCGCTGCTGCAATTGAAGAAAATCGACATCGAGCGTCCCGACGACCGCCGCCTGATGCTCGTCCTCGCCGACCGCGCGTCCCTCGGCGACGTCACGAACGCCGCGCGCGATCTGCAGCGCAGCCGCCTGATGGGGCAGCCGGTCTTCGCGACCTACACCCTCGGACGATTCGCCTGGACGCGCGGCGACGTCGACGGAGCGATCCACAACTTCGGACTCTGCGCCGAGCGCGCCGCGGCCGACAGCCTCACCACGCTGGAGATCGACGCGCGGCTCTATCAGGCGATGGCCTACCTGAAGCGCGGCGACCTTCCGAACGCGCGGCGCTCTCTCACGCTCTGCATCGCCCGCGCGCGGCAGGCGCAGGCGGCGCAGCGCGAATACGACTGCGCCGGAGTCGCGGCCTACATCGCCAGCCTGCAGGGCGACCTCGACGAGCGCGACCGGAAGCTCAATGAGGCGCAGTCATTCGCCATGCACGAGGACGACGCCGCGGTGCTGCGCATCTTCGCCATCCGGATCCGTTCCGACGTCTGGAAATCGTGGCCCCGGCCGCGCGTGGAGAACGACGCGGTGCTCACCGGCGCCGCGCCGCTCATCGATGCGCGCGAAGCGTGGCTCGCAGGAAACATCGACACCGCGCGTCAGGACCTGCGCCGCGCCCGCGCCGAAGGAATCGACGGGACGGGATTGCGCGAGGAGGCGGAACTGCTCGCGGCGGAGCTGGGCGAGCCGTCGACGTTGCTCCGACCCGACCCGCCGTATCCGAACATCTTTCGCTACCTGGCGATCTTCGATCTCACGCGGCTGCGCCGCTCATGACTTCCACTTCTCCGCGAGCAACTTCCACGCGCCGTCCTCGAGCGCCATCTCAATCGTGCCGGTCGTTTTCTTCTTGTCCGACGAATCCTCGCCCTCGACGGTCAGCGTGGCGTGATCGCCGCTGACGAATCCGCCCGTCACCTTGATCTTGCTCGGGCGCATCGCCTTCACCAGCTCGAGCATCGCCTTCATCTCTTCCGGCTTGAGGTCGGGCGGCGGATTGGTTTTCGACGCGAGCTTCTTCATGTTCCCGAAATTGCCGGAGCGCGCGGCCTTGTCGAAGGCCATGTACGCCTTCCCCGGCTCGCCACCGCCGGCGGGCAACTTCGTTCCGGACGACGCGTCGATCGTGACCTCGGATGGCACGGCGATCATCTGCACCGGCACGGCGAAGCGGACGTCGTACGAGTACTTGTGCTTCTCCATGAAATCTTCTTCGCCGTTGGAGAAGAAGCGCCCCGCCGCGTGCGTCTCGCTGAAATCGGTCGGATCGAAATTGAAGAAGCCCGACCCGCTCAGCTGGAACAGCGCCTTCGGATGCAGCACCGAGAGGTGATACGGCTTCTCGTCTTCGTCGACCGTCAGCACCAGTCCGAGGAGCTTCCCGCTCCTGACCTCCGCGTAGAGCTTGTCGTCATCGATGAACGTCTCCACCGGCACCGCCTGATCGGTGAGCAGCACCTCGACGTCCTTCTTCTTCTCGTCGAAGGCGTTCGGCTTCAGGCGCGCGATGGCGTGCGTGAGCTTCACCGTCGTGCCGTCGATCTTCAGCGTCCCGGCGGCGGTGCCGTCGGCGATCTTCGGCGCGGACGCCGCGAGCTCCTTCGCCGCCGCCGCGTTCTCGCCGAACTTTTCGATCCCCAGCGGCGCGTTGAACTTCACGTCGAGCGTGGCGACGTCGGAGAAGAACTCCTGATCGGACGTCGTCGCGGCGCCACCTTCGATCGCGGCGCTGCTGAACGCGACGCCGGTGAGCTTCACGTCGCTGGTCATCACCGGCAGCGATTTGTGCTGCAGGGCCTTCGAATCGACCTCGATCTGGGCCAGTTTCTTCGCCTTGTCGAACTGCAGCTTCGCGGCGACGACCTCGCCGTTCTCCACCGCCTTGCTGAAGCGCGTGGTGTCGTTGAGCAGCGCCTTCGACACCGCGCGATCGGTGAGGATCACGACATAGCGGTCGTTCTTGTCGAAATCCTTCTCCTTCCTGGCGAACGCGTACTTCACCTTCACCGGTTTGCGGTTGATGGTGATGGTGCCGTCCGCTTTTCCGCTTTCCAACGCGAACGCCGCCGACGCGGCGACGAGCATGGAGACGATGAAAGCTCCAAGGGGCCGGAGAGTCATAATGCCTCCTCGAGGATTGAGCTATGAGTATGCAACGACTATGCGCGGCGGTGCTTCTTCTCTTCGTTGCGCTCGCCGCGTCGGCGGCGAAAAAACCGGCCACCAAACCGGCGGCGAAATCGAAGGCCACCCAACAACTGATCGAGGCCGCGGGCTCGGGCGACGAGGACGCGATCCTCGCCGCGCTCGCGGCGGGGGCCGATCCGAACGCGCGCGACGACAACTCCAACACGCCGCTGATGCTCTGCGCGTCGCAGTCGCTCTTCGGCAAGGAGCGGAAGATCGTCGAGGCGTTCGTCAAGGCAAAGGTGAAGGTCGACGCGGTCGACAAGGACGGCACGACGGCGCTGATGTCCGCCGCCGCGGGCAATCGCGACGGCATGATCCGGCTGCTGATCGAGAACAACGCGAAGGTCGACCTGAAGGACAACGACGGCTGGACCGCCCTGATGTACGCCGCTTCGGGCGGACACTGGAGCGCGGTCAAGGAGCTGATCGAAGCGAAGGCGGACATCAACGCCACGGAGAAAAAAGGTTGGACGCCGCTCGGGATGGCGCTCTACCAGGGTCGCGGCGCCGCCGCCGAGCATCTGCTCAAGGCGGGCGCGAAGATCCCGGAGAAGGGACCGAACGGTCTGACCGCGATCCTGCTCGCGACCTACGGACGCGACCTGCAGTGCGTGCGGCAGGTGCTCGACTCCGGCGCGACGATCGAAGGCGTCGATGACGACGGCTGGCCGGCGGTCGAAGTGGCGGCCTTCAACGGCGACGGCCAGATCGTGATGGAGCTGTTGCGCGCCGGCGCCGACCCGGCGCTGAAGGACAAGGAAGGAAAGAACGCGCTCGATCGGGCGAAGGAAAATGACAACCCGGAGATCGTCGCCATCCTCGGCGGTCCGTGGACCGCGACGAAGCCGAAAGGGGGACAGAATGTCGTCATCCCCTGCGCCGCGCTCGGCGGCAAGGTCAACACGAACTTCACCGTCGACGGCACGGCGCTCGTCGTCACCACCATGTTCCCCAAGCCGCTGACGTACTACCTCGGCGGCGGCAACACCAATCGCGCAAAGAGCGCGAAGGCGTTCACGTACGAGGGCTCGTTCGCCCCGGCCTACTACTTCGACATCGATTCCAACGCGAAGACCGGGGCGAAGGAGCAGCTCTTCAAGGAAGCGATCGGCTCCGAATACGACATCGACTACTCGCAGTACGGCACCAGCGTGACGCTGGAGTACAAGAACTCCGACGGGCAGCCGCGCTCGAAACCGGTGTACGCGAACGTGCTCGACGTGTCGGTGGAAAAAGAAGGCGAGATGATCGACACCTCCGAGGTCCCCGACGAAGACCGCCCGCGCGCGGCGAACGACAACGGCGTGCTCGTCACGCGCGTGCCGCTGTCGCTGATGAAACTCACGCCGGGAAAGACCGTGCGCGTGACCTCGAAGATCGGCTCGTGCGGGGAGGGTGTGGTGACGAAGGTGAAGTTGTGATCGATCCGGACGCGCTGCGGAGGTTCGTCGAGAATCACCGCGCGGCCTCGGAGCGCGAGGACCAGGAGCGTGCCGGCCGGCCGATGCCGTTTGCCGATGCCTGGGCCTCCGCGATGGCGCTGCTGCGTTTCGACGAACAGATCAACGGCAATCCGTTCACGCGTCCCGACCCGGTCGGCGAGCGCGAGGACATGGAGATGTACGAGACGTGGGCGAAGCTTCGCGCGGGATGGCCGCGTGAGCGCTGATCACCAGTTCGGCGCGGCGTTGCGCTCGCTCGCTTCGACGATGAAGGAGTTGTCGCTTCCCTGGATGGTGATCGGCGGTGTTGCCGTCATCGCGGCCGGCGTGCCGCGCGAGACGATCGACGTCGATGCCGCGGTCCTCGGCCGCGCCAGCGATCTCGACACGCTGATCGCCGCCCTGGAGCGTAACGGAATCGTGCCGCGCATCAGCGGCGCGCGCCAGTTCGCGCGCGAGCGGCAGGTGTTGCTTCTGCAGCACGGGGAGAGCGGAGTGACGATGGAGATCTCGTTCGCCTGGCTGCCGTTCGAGGAACAGGCAATCGCGCGCGCACACAAGCTCGATGTTGAAGGACTGTCCGTTCCGATTGCGCGACCCGAAGACCTCGTCGTGTACAAGGTGACAGCCTGGCGTGACCGCGATCGCGCCGACGTCGAGCGGCTGCTGATCCTGCACCTCGCGTCGATCGACATCGAACGAGTTCGCTCGCTCATCGTCGACATCGCCGAGGTGCTCGACGATCCCGAGCGCGTGGCGGCGTTCGACGTGCTGGTCGCCCGCGCACGGTGCGCCCAGTGCTGACGCATAAAGTCGACGGCGACGGCCCTCCCCTCATCCTCCTCAACGGCGGCTTGATGAGCATCGGGTCGTGGCAGCAGATGATGCCGGGGCTGGCGCCGCACTTCCGGGTGATCCGCTGCGATTTCCGCGGGCAATTGCTCACGCCGGGGCCGTACGCCGAGTCGTGGGAAGAGCATGCGGCGGACGTCATCGAGCTGCTCGATCATCTCGGCGTCGAGCGCGCGCGCGTCGCCGGTGTGTCGTACGGGGCGGAGGTGGCGATGTTCCTCGCGGCGCTTTATCCCGATCGCGTCGAGCGGCTGACCGTCATCACGGCGACGGAGCGGACGGTGGACTGGATGCGCGAGAACGCGCGCGAGGGAAAGCGCATCGCGGAGCGCGCGGCGGCGGGCGGGGGCGGCGGCGAGGAGCTGTTCCGCAACGTGCTCGACGCGACGTGGAGCGAGTCGTGGCTGGCGAAGCAGCCGCCCGATTTCATGGAGCAGCGGCTGCGGCAGGTCGCGCTGCTGCCGCCGTCGTTCTTCGCCGGCGCCGCCGCGGTCCTCGGCATCCTCGACACGCTCGACCTCACGCCGTTTCTCGGGCGGATCACCGCACCGACGACGGTCATCGGCGGCGAGCACGATCGCGTCTTCCCGCCGGAGCATTCGCGCGCCATCGCCGCGGCGATCCCGAACGCGCGGCTGGTCATCGTGCCCGGCACGGGGCACGGGTTGTTGTTCGAGTGCGGCGAGCAGGTCGTCGAGTTGCTGCGCGAGACCTAGTGTCTACCGCGGTGCGGTCGAGCATCGACATCTGACGTTCGACGTACGCGCTTGCTTAAGAACGAACGATCGTGCTATTTTTCTGTTGCACGGAGGTTTCCAATGCCCGAAGCAGCGCCCGAGATCGGGCTCACCGTCATGCGCGGAGCACTCCGCGTCCTCTCCCGCACCGCGCCGCGCGTGGCCACGCGTATCGCCGCGGACCTCTTCATGAAACCGCGCCGCTTCCGCACGCCGCCGCGCGAAGAGGCGCTGCTGGAAGGGGCGGAACGGCTGCGCATCCTCGCAGGCGAGCGGACGGTCATCCGCGCCTGGCGCTGGGGGAGCGGACCGGTGGTGATCCTCGCGCACGGCTGGGAAGGACGCGGCTCGCAGATGGCGCCGTTCGTCGCGCCGCTCGTGGCCGCGGGCCGCACCGTCATCGCATTCGACGCGCCGGGTCACGGCACCTCGAACGGCAATCGCTCGTCGCTCCCGCATTTCGCCTGGGCCCTGCGCAGCGTCGCCGCCGCCGTCTCGGACAACGCGCCCGACGCGATCATCGCTCACTCCCTCGGCTGCGCCGCGACGACGCTCGCGCTGCGCGAAGGGCTCACCGCCGGCCGCGTCGTGTTCATTTCACCGCCGCTCAATCCGGCCGATTACACGAACCGCTTCGGCGACATCCTCGGCCTGGAGGCGGAGATCATCGACCGGATGCGGATGCGCATCGAGGAGCGCTTCCTGCGCAAGTGGAGCGACTACTCGCTGGCCGAGACCGCGCGCACGATGACCGCGCCGCTGCTCGTCATCCACGATCGCGACGATCAGGACACGCTCTGGAGCGAAGGGGCCGCGCTCGCCGGCGCCTGGCCGGGAGCCCGGATGATGAGCACGGAAGGACTCGGGCATCGAAGGATCCTGCGCGAGCCTTCCGTGATCGAGGCGGCGGCGGAGTTCGTCAGCACCGGAAGCTGTAACTGATCACACTTCGAACGCCAGCCGCGGCAGCCAGCGCTTCGCTCCCATCGAGACGCGGAACGCGTAGGCGACGATCAGCAGCAGCACGATCAGCACGACGGCGGAGCGCCCGAAGTACCAGGCGTCGGTGTCGAGCGTGAACGGCAACCGCTGCTGCATGAGAACGAAGAACGCGTAGACCATCACCGCGAGCACGCCGCATTGCCGCGCCAGCGCGATCCCGGCGATCGACGCGGCAACCGCGTAGAACGCGCGAAGTCCCAGCGGACCTGGCGCGTCGCCGAGGGTAAAGACGGCGATGAGGAGCATCGTGATCACGCTGGCGGCGAGGTCATACCTGACGAAGGCGCGGAGCAGGAGCAGCAGCAGAATCATCCCGAAGCCGCGGAAGAGCGCCTCGCCGAAGGCCCAGCCGATGAGGAAGACCACCGAACGCGCGGGGCCGATGCCGTAGACGGAGCCGATGAGCACACTCTGGGAAAGCGCGTACGTCGCATGCCAGATCAGAACGGTGATGACCGAGGCGGCGGCGCCGAGCAGCACGTCGCGGCCGACCATCGCGTCGGAGAAACGGCCGGAGATCACGCGCGTCCACGAAATCAGGATCTGCGGCCATCTCCGCCGCACCAGCGGCTCGAGCGCGACGTAGAAGACCGCGAGGTTCAGCGCCCAGTACGTCGCCTGCGCGACGTTCCATGAGGTGATGATCCATTCATCCACGAAGGTCATCGGATGATGCGCGTGAAAAATTAACGCGATCAGCATGACGACGCCGAACGTGACGGCCGCGCGCTGCGTGCCGGCGCGATCGATCTGCTTCTTCCGGATGTTGGCGCGGGCCAGAAAGAGACCGGTGATCGGGATGCCGATCATGAACGCGACGAACATGGCGAAGGCGAGCCGGTCGGCGGTTCCTCCACGCAGCCGCGGATCGCCCCGCGGCACGAGCGGACCGGATGAGAACCAGACCGGCCGGCCGTGAAACGCGGCGGCCTCGACGCGGCGGCCGTCCTTCGCCAGCCAGGCCGATTTGCCGTCGGTGTCGACCGGCGCGCTGCGCTCCGGCGGGGTGGCGCGCAGCATGGCGGGGTCGAAACCGGCCGCGCGTATGAAGCGGTCCCATTGCGGCACATCACGCGCGATCGACCGATCGACGTCGGGCGGCACGATGGTGAACGACAGCAGCATGCCATTCGCGTCGAGGGTCACGCTCGACATCCCCGGCTCGAGCGGCGGATCGTTCGGACGGAGCGCGCCGTCAGGATTGCGCGGCCGCATCGCGCCGTCGGACTGGCGGTAGATCGTGACGACGGTTCCCGATCGCTGCTCGAGCAGCACATCGGAGTCGCGGCGCGCGGTCGCGCCGGCGTCGGCGAGGATCTCCCGCGCCCGCTCCCGCAGAACCTCGGGCGCCTTCACCCGAACCCTGTGTCGATCGCCGATCGCCGCGTTGGCGATGAGGCCGCCGATCGTGACGGCGAGCAGCGTCCACGCGATCACCGGCGTCAGCTCGCCGCTCTTCGACGCCGCGGCGACCATCGCCGGCGACGGCGTTTCTCCCGCCGCGATGGCGAGGGAGAGCGCGTCGCCCGGCAGCTGGCGCACGATCTCATCGGCCGACGACGGCCGCGCGGTGGGATCGGGATCGAGGCAGCGGACGATCGTCCGCTCCACCCCCGCCGGAACTTCACTCGTGACGACCGACGGCCGCGTGTAGTCGCGGGCGCGCTGCCGCTGTATCAGGTCGAGCGTCGACGACGACTGAAACGGACGCCGCCCGGTGAAGATCTCGTAGAGCACGAGGCCGAGGGCGTAGATGTCGCTCGCCGTCGACGCGGGCTCACCGGCCAGCTGCTCCGGGGCCATGTAGGCCGGCGTGCCGGCGTTGTCGGTGGCGTGCGTGCCGGCGATGGCCAGGCCGAAGTCGGTCACCCGTCCGCGGCCGCGGCCGTCGATCATCACATTCGCCGGCTTGAGGTCGCGGTGCACGACGTTCTTCTCGTGCGCGGCAGCGACGCCGGCGCAGATGTCGCGGGCCACGGCCAGCGCCTTCTCCGCCGGCAGGCGTCCGACGCGGCGGAGCAGCGACGCCAGGTCCTCGCCGTCGACGAACTCCATGGTGATGAACGACTGGCCGTCGACTTCGGCGATGTCGTAGAGCCGGCAGACGTTCGGATGCGAGATCTGGCGGCCGATGCGCACTTCGTCGAGCAGACGCGCCGTGGCCACGTGGTGCGCGAGGAACTTGAGGGCGACGGTCTGCCCGAGCTTCAGGTCATCGGCGCGGTAGACGGCGCCCATGCCGCCGCTGCCGATGAGGGAGACGATGCGATAACGCTCGCCGAGGATGGCGCCGGGCGTCAGCTGCAACGCGCGGCGCACCTCCGCGTCGACGACCAGTGTCGGAGTGTCCTCAGGCCGACGGACTTCGGTTGGGGCGTCATCCGGCATGTTCGTGTGGCGACGATTGTAGTGGCAAAAACTTCCCGCCCCTCGGCATACACACAGGGAAAAGCGGCGGGCATGATTCTGGCTAAAAGGGGACTGAGCAAATGATCGAAGAGGTCCCGAAAATGAGCAGAACGAACGTCGCGGCCACCGGAGTTGCCGGCCTCGATTCAATCCTCATGGGCGGCTTTCCGAGAGGTCGGATTTACCTGATCCAGGGCGATCCGGGCGTGGGAAAAACGACGCTCGGCCTGCAGTTTCTCCTGGAGGGCGTTCGCAGCGGCGAATCGGTCCTCTACGTCACGCTTTCCGAATCCGCCGAAGAGCTGCACGAAGTCGCGCGCTCGCACAACTGGTCGCTCGACGGCGTCGCGATCTACGAACAACTGATCGGCGAAGAGGCGCTGGAGGAAGAGGAAGAAACGGTCTTCTATCCCGCCGAGATCGAGCTCGGAGAGACGATCAAGGGCATCCTGCTGGAGGTCGATCGGGTCAGGCCGACGCGCGTGGTCATCGACGCGCTCAGCGAGATCCGCCTCCTCGCCCAGAGCGGCCTGCGTTACCGCAAGCAGATCCTGGCGCTGAAGCAATTCTTCGCCCGCCGCAAGGCGACCGTGCTGTTCCTCGACGACCGCACCGCGGAGATCCAGGACATCCAGCTCCAGAGCGTGCCGCACGGCGTGGTGGAGCTGCAGCGCTACACGCCTCTGTACGGAGCGGCGCGGCGCCGGATGCAGCTGGTGAAGATCCGCGGACTGAATTTCAAGGACGGCTACCACGACTTCAGCATCCTCACCGGCGGGATCGTGGTTTATCCACGCCTCGTGGCCGCCGATCATCGCAACGTCGTTCCGCTGGAGCAGATCCCCAGCGGGCTGCCGCCGCTCGACGAGATGCTCGGCGGCGGCATCGACCGCGGCACGAGCACGGTGATCATGGGCCCGGCCGGCTCGGGCAAATCGGCGCTGTCGACGCAGTACGCCATCGCCGCGGCGCAACGCGGCGAAAAAGCGGCGATGTTCCTGTTCGAGGAGACGATCTCCAGTCTCATGCATCGCTCCGCGTCGCTCGGCTTTCCACTCGACGAGTATGTGAAAAACGGTCTCATTACGCTGCTGCCGATCGATCCGGCGCAGTTGCAGCCGGGCGAGTTCGCGCACCTGGTGCGCGACGCGGTGGAGAAAGACGGCGTGCGCGTCCTGGTGATCGACAGTCTGAACGGCTATCTGAACGCCGTCCCCGAAGAGCGCTTCCTGCTGCTGCACCTGCACGAGCTTCTCAACTACCTCGGGCAGCACGGCGTGGCCACGGTTCTGGTCTTCGCGCAGCACGGCCTGATCGGCTCGATGCACACCAGCGTCGACGTCAGCTACCTCGCCGACTGCGTCATCCTCCTTCGCTATTTCGAGAGCGAGGGAAAGATTCACAAGGCGATCTCCATCATGAAAAAACGAAGCGGTCCGCACCAGACCTCGATTCGCTCGTACGGCATGAACACCGAGGGGCTGCACATCGGCGACGCGCTGGAGCGCTACCACGGCGTGCTGACCGGCGTCCCGACGGTCGGCCGGAGTATCGAAGCGGCAGGCTGATCGTGGAACGGAACAACACCATTCTCGTCGTCGCCCCGTTCGGCCGTGACGCGGACCTCATCTGCAGACAGATGCGGTCGAGCGGTATTCATTGCGAGCAATCGGACAGCATCGACGACGTCTGCGACCGCGTCGCCGACGAGAGCGTGGCGGCCGTGGTGATGACGGAGGAGGCGCTGCAGCCGGAGACGACGGCGCGCCTCGCGCGCGTGCTGGCCGATCAGCCGGCGTGGTCGGAGATTCCGCTGCTGATCCTGACCGGCGCGCCGACGCTCGAATACCGCACGCACTCCTTCGACGCCCTCGGACGGCGCACGAACGTCACGCTGATCGATCGTCCGGTGCGCATCAAAAGCCTGGCCAGCGCGCTGCGCGCCGCGTTGCGCGCGCGGCAGCGGCAATATGAAGTGCGCGATCTCATGCACCAGCTCGAGGAGCGCATCCACGAACGCGACCGCTTCCTGGCCGTCCTCGGACACGAGCTCCGTAATCCGCTCGGCGCGATCCTGCTGGCGTCGCAGATGGCCAGCGACGACGACGGCCGCCTCGATCAGGAGCATGCGCAGCTCATCGAGCGCCAGTCGCGCCATCTGACGCGACTGGTCAACGACCTGCTCGATCTCTCGCGCGTGGCGGCGGGGAAAATCGTACTCAAGAAACAACACGTCGACCTGCGCGACATCGCGCGGCAGACGCTGTCGGTGGCGCAGCCGCTCGCCGACAAGCAGCATGTCGAGCTGCGCACCGCGTTCCCCGATCATCCGGTGATCGTCGAAGCCGATCCGATCCGCGTCGACCAGATCATCACGAACATCCTCACCAACGCCATCAAGTACACGCCCGAGGGAGGGCACGTGCTGCTGCAGCTGGCGATGGAAGAGGGGGAGGCGGTCATTCGCGTCACCGACGACGGCGTCGGCATCGCGGAGGATCGCATCGGCCGGATCTTCGAGCTCTTCACGCAGGCGGAGAACGCCATCGGACGCGCGCAGGGCGGAATGGGAATCGGTCTCGCGCTGGTGCGCAACCTCACGCAGCTGCACGACGGCTCGGTCTGCGCGAAGAGCGACGGCGTCGGAAAGGGAAGCGAATTCTGCGCGCGATTGCCGCTGGCCAGGGTGGACGCGCTTCCGACGCGGATCGCGCCGGAACGGGCGGACGACATCGAAGCGCCGGCGGCGCTGCGGCGCATCGTGGTGGTGGAGGACAACCCGGACGTCCGCGATCTGCTGCGCCTCAAGCTGCGCCGCCTCGGGCACGCCGTGGCCGACGCGCGCGACGGCATCGAAGGCCTCGACGTCATCCTCCGCGAGAAGCCCGACCTCGCCCTCGTCGACCTCGGCCTCCCCGGCATGGACGGCTACGACGTGGCGAAAGGAATCCGCGAGCAGCTCGGCAACGACGTCGTGCTCGTCGCCGTCAGCGGATTCGGTCAGCCGGACGACAAGCGGCGCGCGATCGAGGCGGGCTTCGATGACCACATCACGAAGCCGGCGGATGTCAATGACATCGAGAACGTGCTGAAGCGGTTCCCGCCGCGCAATTCGGCTCCCAACTCCCTCACGGCGTAAGATTTCCTTTCATCAATGCCGGAAGTCACGCAATTGCTCCGCGACTGGAGCGAGGGAAGAGAAGAAGCGCGCAACGAGCTGCTCGACCTCGTGTACGAGCCTCTGCGCGCGATCGCGGAACGCCATCTGTACCGCGAGCGCGAAGGGCACACGCTGCAGCCGACCGCGCTGGTGCACGAGCTCTATCTCCGCTTCGTCGATCAGCGCCACGTCGACTGGCGCGACCGGTCGCATTTCTTCGCCGTCGCCGCGCAGGTGATGCGCCGCATCCTCGTCGACTACGCCCGCCGCCGGAAAAGCGACAAGCGCGGCGGCTCGCTGCTGCCGGTGACGCTGACCGCGGCGCTGGAGGCGTGCGCCGAAGAGAACTTCGACGTCCTCGCCCTCGACCTGGCGCTGCAGAACCTCGAGGCGATCTTTCCGCAGCAGGCGAAGATCGTGGAGCTGCGCTTCTACGGCGGGCTGACGATCGACGAGACGGCCGAAGCGATGGGCGTCTCCGCCGCGACGATCAGCCGGGAGTGGACGATGGCCCGCGCCTGGCTCCGCCGCGCCCTCGCCTCCTCATGACCATCAACGATCCGTTCTGGAACAACGTGCGGTCGCTCTTTCAGTCAGCGGCCGAGCTGCCGGCGCCGCAGCGCGCCGCGTTCCTCGATCGCGAGTGCGGCGACGCGGCGGCGCGCGCCGAGGTCGAGTCGCTGCTCGAAGCCCACGACAACGCCGGATCGTTTCTGGAGAAATCGATCTGGGACCTGATCGACACGAACGATCCGCATCGCCTCGCCGGCACCGCGGTCGGTCCGTATCGCCTGGTGCGTCCGCTCGGACACGGCGGCATGGGGACGGTCTTCCTCGCCGTGCGCGCCGACGCCGATTTCGATCAGCGTGTCGCCGTCAAACTGGTCCGCGGCGGAGCGGCGGGCGAAGAGCTGGTGCGCCGCTTCCGCCAGGAGCGGCAGATCCTCGCCGCGCTCGAGCATCCGAACATCGCCCGCCTCATCGACGGCGGCACGACCGCCGACGGCCTGCCGTACCTGGTGATGGAGTACGTCGACGGCACGCCGATCGACGAGTTCGGCCGCGACCTCCCGCTCGACCAAAAGCTCCGTCTCTTCCTCCAGCTCTGCGATGCCGTGCAGCACGCGCATCGCAGCCTGGTGATCCATCGCGACCTCAAGCCGGGCAACGTGCTCGTCACGCCCAACCACACGCTGAAGCTGCTCGACTTCGGCATCGCGAAACTGACCTCGGAGGAGCTGCGCCCCGGCGCGACGGTGACGCGCCTGATGACGCCGGAGTACGCGTCGCCGGAACAACTGGCCGGCCTTCCCGTCACCACCGCGAGCGACGTCTACTCCCTCGGCGTGCTCCTCTTCGAGCTGCTCACCGGACAGCGGCCGTTCGACGCGAATGAAAACCGCGACGACGTCACGCGTCCGAGCACCGTGCAGAGCTCGTTCCGCGGTGATCTCGACAACATCGTGCTGATGGCGCTGGAGCACGATCCGGCGCGGCGCTACGGATCGGTGGAAAAGCTCGCCGACGACATCCGCAACTATCTCGAAGGCCGCCCCATCGCCGCGCGTCCCGCGACGTTCGTCTATCGCGCCTCGAAGTTCATCCGCCGCAACACGATCGGCGTCGCCGCCGTCGCCGCGATCGTGGTCATCACCACGATCTCGTTCATCGCCACGCTGCATCAGAAGCACGTCGCCGAGCGCCGTTTCGACGAGGTGCGCTCACTCGCGCATTCGGTGGTCTTCGAACTGCACGACGCGATCGCCACACTCCCCGGCTCGACGCCCGCGCGGGCGTTGCTCGTGAAACGCGCATTGGTCTATCTCGATCACCTCGCCACCGAGGCCTCGGACAACACACCGCTGCAGATGGAGCTCGCGCGCGCCTACCTGAAGATCGGCGACGTTCAAGGCCTTCCCTACAACGCGAACCTCGGCGACACCTCGGGGGCGAAGAAGAGCTACCGGAAGGCGCTGGCCATCGCCCAGGGCGTCATCGACGCCGAGCCGTCGAACCAGGAAGCGCTGATGGTGCTGGCGAACGCGCACGATCGCGCCGGACTGGTCGAAGAGCGCGCGCTGCACTGGCCGGTCGCGCTGCGCGAGCATCAGGCGGCGCTGGCGATCCGCTCGCGTATCCCGAGCAGCGTCGAGGCCGACTCCGCGCTGGCGCGCACGCTCGTTTCGATCGGCGACTGCATGTACGTCGGCGAGCACCAGATCCCGGCGTCGCTCCGCACGCCGCCGCATCCGTGGTACGAGCGCTCGCTGCAGGTGCTGGCGCGCATCCCCGCCGGCGCGAATCGCGCACGACTTCTCCGTGACGTCGCCCGCGCCAACCAGCACCTCGGCAGCGTCTGGAGCCATGAGCCGGTCAACCTCGAGCGCGCCTTGCGATACCACGACGCGGCGCTGCAGGCGCTCGAGGAATGCATGCGTCTCGCGCCCGACGACGCCACCGCCCGCCGCAATTTCGCCGACGCGCTGGTCATGAAAGCGACGGCGCAGAACGCCATTGGCGACGTCGATGGGGTCATCGCCGGCACACAGCGCGCGCTGCCGATCCTCGCCGGCATCGCCGCCGCCGATCCGAAGAACAGCGAAGCGCAGCACGACCTCGCCTTCGCGCACGAACAGCTGGCCCTCGGTTTCCTCCGCGCCAAGCGCTACGCCGAAGCGCGCCACGAAGCCGAGCAGGTGCTGGCCATCCGCCAGAAGCTCATCGCCGCCGACGCCAACAATCGCGAAGACCGCCGCGACATGATGCGCACGTACGGCATCCTGGTGGAGATCGAGAAAGCCGCCGGCAACGACGCCATCGCGGCCGATCTGCAGGCGAAATCGCGAGCCATCAATCGCGAAGTCGCGCGATGAAGTCGAGCAGCATCGCCTCGCCTTCCGGCCACGGCCCGTGACCCGACGCGCCGTTGATGTGCCCCGCGTCGCCGATGAAGCGCAGCTCGCTGCCCCAGGCTCGCGCGAACTGCTCCGCACGCTCGACCGAAACGTAGACGTCGTCCGTGCTCGCAATGACCATGCTCGGGAACGGCAACCGCACCAGCGGCATCAACGAAAACGTACGCCCTTCGACCGGATAGCCCGGCGCCTCGACATCGCTCGGCGCCACGAGAAACGCCCCCGCCACCCCCGCCCCGCCGCGATCCTTCACCCATTGCGCGACGAGCGAGCATCCGAGACTGTGCGACGCCAGCACCGGCGGAGTTGCCTGCGCTTGAATCGCCTCATCAAGCGTCGCCACCCACTCGTCGCGATCAGGCTGATCGAAGCTCCGCTGCTGCACGCGTATCCAAGTTGGATGCGCTTTCTCCCAATGCGTCTGCCAGTGCAGAGGGCCGGAGTTCCAAAGTCCGGGGATGGTCAGTACGTTCATGAGGCGTCAATCTATTGAGCGCGCGTAACCCGAATCGTGGCCCGGTATTGCTGCGCCGGAACCGGATCGGGCGTCGACCGTTGCGGAGCGAGCTCCACCAATGTGAACGTATAGCCGGCCACAGAGGCCTCGCGCGGGAACGCCGCGCCGCCGGCGGTATTGAGCGTGACCGACTGAGCGCCGCCGCCGGTCATGATGTCGAGGCGGACCGCCCCGTTCCCCTGCCAGACACAGACCACCGACGCCGGGCAACGCGAATCCTCGACCACCTGCGCGAACGAAACTTTCAGGTTGGTGTCCACCTGATTCGACCCGCCGACTTCGAGGACGAACGTGGAGTCGCGAGCAGCGACCGAACCGCCCGGATCGGTCGGCGAGGAATTACAGGACAGGATCAGAAGCGCGAAAACAATTCCCAGGGATCGCATGTCAGCGTCAACACGGCCGCGAACGGAAAAATCCCCGCTCTACTCGCGCGTCGCGCCGTCTTCTACCACGAGTTAGGGCAGTTACGCCGCTTGACTCCGACTGCCCGATTGGTCGGATTAACAGAGACGCCACGAAATCCCTGCATAAATGGCCATCTCAATGCTTCAAACCTACAGATCTCTCCGCGAATAAATCACATTCGCCGCGACTCCGCCCGTCACAAAAATCGCTATCAATACGAACACATCCCCCCACCGCAGTGCCGCGCCGCCGAGCATCTGGAAGGGGCTGTAATAGTGGAACGGCGAGAGGATGGCGACGGGATCGAGTTTGTTCCAGATGCGGCCGACGTAGTCGATGACGAACAGGACGAAGGCCAGCAGGCCGCAGGTTGACGTGACGGTGCTCTGGCGTTTGGACATCGACGCGATGACGAGGGCGATGGCGCCCCAGGCGAGGACGAGGCAGGTGAGATTCATCGCCAGCGTGGCGATGAGGCGTGGGGCGGGTGGGTCGGCGCCTTCGGGGGTGAGGAAATGGACGCCGAGGAATGTGCCGATGAGCATGCTGCCGACGGTGGCGATCGTACAGAGCAGGAGGACGATCACGGAGCGATTGATCGACGCGACGCGGCGCACCGGACGCGCCATCAGCAGGTCGACGAATTTCGTCTCGATCTCCGTCGCCGGCTCGGCGGCGATTCCGATGGCCATGGCGATCAGGAAGATCTCGACGATGGGATGCGAATAGCCGAACGACACCATGCCGCGGAACGACATGGCTCCGATGCTGGCGAAACCCTGCATGAAATCGGGGAGGAAATTGCCGATCTGCGCGAACATCCCCGAGTTGTGCAATGCGCGCCCGACGCCGATGAGCAGGAATTGAAACAGAAAGAGAATCGACACAATGGCCGCAAGGAATCCGCGGCGCCGGCGCAATGAATGACGAACCAGCACGAAAACGCTGTTCATGATTCCTCGCGATAGAAACTGCGCAGTACGTCTTCCAACGCCGGCTCCGTAATTTCCATGTCCCGCACCGGCAATGAACCGAGGAACGGGATTAATTCACCGATCTCCCCTTCAATGCGCAGCGTCCAGTCGGCCGGATTGGCGGTCATAATGCTCATTCCGCGCGGCATCGCCATTGGCGGCACATTGCCATTGAAGAAAATCCGCACTGTGCGTCCCGTGCGGCGACGCGCTTCCTCGACGGTCGACAACAACACGATCGCGCCTTTGCGGATGACCGCGATCCGATCGCAGAGCCGCTCGACTTCCGACAATACATGCGACGACATGAACACTGTGCGCCCGCGATTCCGCAACTCGAACAGAATCTCGTGCAGCGCGCCCTGCACGAGGGGATCGAGCCCCTCGGTCGGCTCGTCGAGAATCACCAGCGGCGGATCGGCCTGTAATGCCTGCAGCAATCCGAGCTTCCGCTTCATCCCGGTGCTGTACTCGCGCAATTGCCGCTCGAGATCGGTGCGCGCGAGCTCCAGGCGGTCGAGCAGGCGCAATCGATACTCGACATCGACGGCGGCGCCGCTCAGGCGCGCGGTCAGTGCAAGGAGCTCGTCGCCGGTCATGTCGGGATAGAGACCGAGCTCGCCGGGGAGATAGCCGACCAGTGTCCGCGCCTCGATGCTCTGCGACTGGCAATCGAATCCGAACAACTTCGCCGATCCGCGCGACGGCCGCAAAAGGTCGAGAAGGATGCGGATCGTGGTCGTCTTGCCGGCGCCGTTCAGGCCGAGGAAGCCGAAGACCTGGCCGCGGTCGACGTCGAACGAGATGCCGCGCACCGCCTCGATCGCGCCGTACGATTTCGAGAGATTCTGGATGGCGATGGCCGGGACGTTGTCGCGAATGGCCAGCACTCTGCGACTATAACGCCATGACCGAGCTCGTCGCCGACCGCTGCACGTCCGAGGCGCCGCCGCATCCGCTGATCGAAGCGCATCCGGCGCGACACGCGACGCTCGGTGCGCTCGAGATCCGGCGCGCGCTGCCGCTTCGCGAGCGGAGGCTCGTCGGCCCGTGGTGCTTCCTCGATCGCTACGGTCCGCTGACGTTCACCGCCGGCAAGCCGATGGACCTCGGGCCGCATCCGCACATCGGATTGCAGACCGTCTCGTATCTGCTCGAAGGTGAAGTCATCCATCACGACAGCCTCGGATACGAGAGCCTGCTGCGGCCGGGCGCGGTGAACCTGATGACCTCCGGCCGCGGCATCGCGCACGCGGAGGAGACGCCGCGCGGGAGCTCGGGACGTCTCAGCGGCGTGCAGTTGTGGATCGCGAAGCCGGATGAGACGGAGTCGTCGTTCCAGCATCGCGAAGATCTTCGGCGCGCCGGATCGATGACGCTGTTCGTCGACGCTCCGACGCACATCGGCGCGGACGTGCGGTTGCACGGGCGCGAGACGTTCGCGCTTGACCGCAGGTTCGAGCACGCGCTGCTCGTGCTCGACGGCGCGGCGGAGCTGGAGAGCCAGCCGCTGATTCCCGACGTCCTCTACTACCTCGGCACCGGGCGCGACGACCTGACGCTCAACACGCGCGACGCCGCGCGCGTCCTGCTCATCGGCGGCGAGCCGTTCCGCGACACGATCCTGATGTGGTGGAACTTCGTGGCCCGCACGCCCGAGGAGCTGGCCGCCGCACGCGAGGATTGGGTGCGCGGCGAACGCTTCGGCGAAGTGCGCGGGGCGGATGCGCCGCGCGTCGACGCGCCGCCGCTGGCTGGGAAGGCGCGTCCCCCGGCGGCGTCGTGAGGAGGGCACAGACAAGAGTGTCTGTGCTACACGCGGCGCCACTGGCGACGACCATCGCCGCCACGCTGCTGCTGGCGTCGGCGATCGGGCGATCGATGGAGCTGCCGGCGCGCGACCTGGCGATGCGGCTTCTGCCGTCGCGGCCGGCGACGGCGACGACGATCATCGCCATCGACGAGAGATCGATCGCGGCGATCGGGCGCTGGCCGTGGTCGCGCGCCGTGCTCGCGCGGCTGATCGATCGCGCCGCGGATGCGGGAGCGCGCGCGGTGGTGCTCGACATCCTGCTGGCCGAGGCGGGGCCGGGCGACGAGCAACTCGCGCGCGCGGCGAAGCGGCTGCCGGTGATCGCCGTTTCGGTGCTCGACGAGCGCGGGCAGTGGCTGATGCCGTCGCCGTCGCTCGGCGGCGACATCATCGCGGCGCACGGCAACTTCGAGCTCGATCGCGACGGCATCCTCCGGCGCTTCGCGGCGACGAAACAGAGCCGCGATCGGGCATTGACAGCGGTGCCGGTGGAAGCGGCGGCGATCCTCACTTCCGCACCGGTGCCGGTGGGGAAATCGATCGCTCCGGCATTCCGCACGAGGCCGCGGAGCGTGCCGCAGGTAAGCGCTTTTTCGTTTTTGGCGGCGCCCCCTCATCCGCCTGCGGCACCTTCTCCCCCGCGCGCGGGGGAGAAGGGAAGAATCATGTTCATCGGCCCCACCGCCTTCGCCCTCGGCGACCGCGTGCTTACTCCGGTCTCGCGCAGGCCGGAGCCGGGCGTCACGGTGCATGCGGCGGCGACCGAATCGGTGATCCGCGGCGAGGAGATCCGGGAACTTCCGCCGATCGTGGCGGGACTGCTGGCGGGGCTCGCGGTGTGGTCGACGTTGCGGTGGCGCTGGACGGTCGTGCCGATCGCGATCGGCCTGCTGGCGCTCATGGCGGTGAACATCGCGGCGCCGTTCGTGACGGTCTCGCTGGCGATGGCGATCACGCTGGGGAGCGTGTGGTCGTCGCGGATGGTCAAGGCGCTGCGCCACAGCCGGGTCACGGTCACGAAGCTCACCGAATCGCGCGGCCTCCTCGCGCACGAGTTGAAGACGCCGCTCGCCTCGATGCGCGGACTGACGCAGCTGCTCGCGGGGTTCGAGCTGACCGACGCCGAACGGCGGCGCGTGGCGGGGCTGCTGGAGTCCGAAGCGGGTAAGCTGCAATCGATGGTCAACGTGCTCCTCGACCTCGAGCGGCTGCCGCAGCGTGACTTCGACGCCTCGACATCCGTCATCGATCTGGGAGCGCTCGTCGCGGCCCGGGTCGAATTTCTGCAGGCGAGCACCGATCGCGAATTGAGGACCTCGATCACACCGAACGTGCTCGTGCGCGCCGACGCGGCGCTGCTGGAGCGCGTGATCGACAACCTCGCCGGCAACGCGCTGAAGTACACCAGCGAACCGGTGACCGTCGTCGTGCGGAAGCTCGAGCACGACGCGATCATCGAGGTCGAGGATTGCGGCCCCGGCATCCCGCCGGAAGAGCGCGAGCGGATCTTCCAGCGCTTCTTCCGCGGATCGTCCGCCGCCGGCACGCAGGGCCTGGGGCTCGGACTGTCGTTCGTGGCGGAAGTGGCGCGATGGCACGGCGGCCGCGTCTCGCTGGAGGAGACGGCGGACGGCTCGCGGTTCGGCGTGACGATTCCGATCGGAGGAGCGTGATGGCCGCGGTGCTCGTGGTCGATGACGACGAAGGCATCCGCGAGAGCGCGGCCATGGCGCTGCGCAAAGTGGGACATCGCGTCTTCGAGGCGGGCGACGCGGCGGCGGCGCTGCAGCAGCTGCGCGAGCATCGCGTCGACGTCGTGGTCAGCGACATCTACATGCCGGGCGCCGACGGGCTCTCGCTGCTGCAGACGATCTCCGAGCGCAACGATCCGCCCCGCGTAATCCTGATGACGGCGCGCGGCAGCATCGAGACGACCGCGCTGGCGCATCGCATCGGCGCGTTCGATTACCTGGCGAAACCGTTTGACCTTTCGGAACTGATCGCGCGCGTGGCGGCGGCGATCAAGCGCGACGAACCGGAAGCGGCACAGATCGAGCCGGCCGTGCCGTCGCGCATCATCGGATCGCATCCGGCGATGATCGCCATGTACAAGGCGATCACACGCGTCGCGTCGCTGCCGGTTCCCGTTCTCGTCCTCGGAGAGAGCGGCAGCGGCAAGGAGCTCGTGGCGCAATCGATTCACGACCTCGGCGCGCGATCGCCTTCACAGAAGAACGCTCCGTTCATCGCCATCAACTGCGGCGCAATCCCCGACACGCTGCTGGAGAACGAGCTGTTCGGCTCCACGCGCGGCGCGTTCACCGACGCGCGCCAGGACCGGCGCGGAGCGTTGGCGCGCGCCGACGGCGGCACGCTCTTCCTCGACGAGATCGGCGACATCTCGCCCTCGTTCCAGGTCAAGCTCCTCCGTTTTCTGCAGGACGGTATGGTCACGCCGCTCGGCGCGGAGAAGAGCCATCGCGTCGACGTGCGCGTCATCGCGGCGACGCATCGCCCGCTGAAGTCGCTCGTGGCCGAGGGGAAGTTCCGCGAGGATCTGTACTACCGGCTTGCCGGATACGAGATCGCGGTGCCGCCGCTGCGCGAGCGGCAATCCGACATTCCGCTGCTCGTCGAGCACTTCAGGCAGAAGGTGGCGAAGGAGATGCGGCGCGATTCGATCGCCGGCCCCACGCAATCGCTGCTCGACGTCTTCAGGGCGCATGCGTGGCCGGGAAATGTGCGCGAGCTCGAGCAGGTGGTGCGGCGGGTGGTGATCGATTCGGGAGCGCTGACGGATGCACAGGCGGCGCAAGACGTACTGAAAGCGATCGCGCCAAACGTAAACGTAGGACAAGCTTTCAGCTTGTCCGGCGGACAACCTGAGAGGTTGCCGAACGTCGAAGAGGAGCTGGTTCCGCTCGACGAAGCGGAGCGCCGGCACATCGTCGCGGTGCTGAAAGCGACGGGCGGGAATCAGACGCAGGCGGCGTTCATTCTCGGCATCGAGCGAAAGACGCTGGCGCGCAAGATCAAGCGATACGGAATCAAGGGTGACTCATGAAGAAGCTCGCACTGCTGCTGTTGGTGATGACCTCCGTCGCGGCGCAGGAAGCGCCGGTCGACTATCGATTCGATGAGGTGAAGCGGAAGGTCACGGTGACGTCGGCGAAGCAGGAACGGCGCGTCGACAAAGGGCAGCACGCGCAGGGCGGCGACAAGGTGCAGACCGGCTGGTTCTCCTACGCGCTGATCGCCTCGGAGCACTACCGCGCGAAGTTCGAGATCTTCAGCTCCACCGACGTGCAGCTGGCCGAGGGAACGCCGGGGGTGATCCTGTCCGTCGAGCGCGGAACACTGCACGCCATCTTCGACAAGATCACCGGCACCGAGCCGCGCGTGGTCAAGACGCCGGGCGCGCTGCTCGCCGTGCGCGGCACGCAGTACACGGTGGTCGTCGGGCAGGACGGCAACACGACGCTGGACGTCTTCGAAGGGATCGTGGAGATCCGCTCGCCGCTCCGCCCCGAGCCGTTCCTCGTGCATGCGGGACAGGAATCGACCTTCAGCCGCCGGGAGATGCCGCGGTCGATGGAGATGCCGAAGGATCGCACTCCGGATGGACGGACGCGGCGCGAATCGCCGCAGCAGCCGCAGCGCGATGGGCAGCGTCCGCAGCAGCCGGGTGAGGGTCATGGCAAGCCGCAGCCGCCGCATGGCGGTGGGGGCAATCCGCCGCCGCCGAAACCGTGATGACTCACCGCGCCGCGTCATTCTGACCCGCCCTTTTCCTCCTTCCTCTCTGCGGCGCAGGTGGCACCGCGATTGTCCTGATCCCTTGCAACTTTCAGCAAAGGAGAAAGACAAAATGAAACGAGTACTGATCATCACATTCGCAATGATGCTGGCCGTGGTTGGCGCGTTCGCGCAGGGACACGGCCCCGATCACGGACCGGGCGGGCCGGGCGGTGGGTTCGGCGGGCCGGCGATCATCAGCTCCGACGGCACGGTCTACGTGACGAAGGCGTCGGCGACCACGGGGTCGGTCGACGTCGTCGCCATCCGTTCGACCGGCGCGGTGGCCTGGACGGCGACGATCGCCGATCGCGGCCGGCTGCTGCTCTCCGACGGCAACCTGCTGTCGGCGTCCGACACGAAGAACGCGGACGGCACGTTCACCACGACGATCACCGCGCTCTCGACCGCGAGCGGCACGGTGGCGTGGACGAAGGATTTCGCCGGACATGCCGAGCCGATCGGCGCCTTCTCCGGCGGGACGTACCTGAGCGTCGTCGTGCCGGCGGCGACGTCGGGAGGGACCGCTACGCGCTCGCTTGTCGCGTTGAGCAACAGCGGCGCGGTGCTCTGGACCACGGCGCTGTAGGGCAATGCGAGGAGGGGTGCGGACGTCTCGTCCGCACTTCTCCTTTTTGAGGAGGAACACGCCATGCCGACATTCATCTTTGTGCCGCGCTGCATCGAATGCCGTGAGCCGGCGGCGGTCGTCGACGAGGGGAAGTATTTCTGCGGAAGCTGCTTCCTCGCCCGGACGCTGCAGCAGCAGCCGGTCAGTTCTTCAGGATCTTCACCTTCGCCATCACGACCTGACCGCTGCCGTTCATCCGCAGCACGATCTTCACCTTGAGTCCCGCGGTCAGGTCCTGCAGCGATTTGCGCGCGTGCTTGTTTCCGCGGATGTCGACGATTCGCAGCTTCGAGGCCGGCACGACATGCGCGCTGCCGTCGGTCAGATGAAGCGTGACGCTGTCGCCGTTGCTCACGACGCTCTCCAGCGTCCCGTTCCAGCGGTTGGCGTGCTGCTTCTGCCTGAACTGCGGCTTCCCGGCGGCGTGCGCCGGAGTGGCGGTGGCGCCGACGACCAGGATGGCGAAGAGAACACCGAGCATTCGATTTCGATTGATCACAAAGAGTCCTGCGATGGCGGTGAAGAGTGCGAGCAGCATCTTGCCGAGGTTGTCGAGGAGCGGGATCGGAGCGGCGGGATCGACGATCGTGGCGTTGAGGCTGGCGGGACTGCCGACCGTGCCCGCGCCGGAGAGCGTCACGGTGAAATTCTCGGGCGGCTCGGAGAGGCCGTCGTTGGTAATCGGAATGGAGATCGTTTTCGGCGCCGTGTCGCCGTCGCCGAACGTGACGGTGCCGCTCGCCGCGGTGTAGTCGCTGCTGGCGGTCGCGGTGCCATTCGCCGTCGAGTAGGTCGCGACGAGCGTGCCGTTCGAGCCGCCGGTGCGCGTCACCGTGATCACGAGCGGTCCCTGACCTTCCTGGATCTGCGCGCTCGATGCGCTGAACTGGATCGTGCCGGGCTCGAAGTCGGTGATCGTGACGACGGCCGTGCTCTGCGCGCCGAGAGTGGCGCCGTTCGTCGGCGCGCTCAGGGTCAGGTTGATCGTCTCGTTTCCTTCGACGAGCGTGTCGTCGAGGATCGGGATGTTGAACGTGTTGCTGGTCTGGCCGATGGCGAAATTGAGCGTGCCGCTCGTGGCCGTGTAGTCCGAGCCGGCGGTGGCGCTGCCGTTCGACGTCGCGTAGTTCACGGCGACGGCTTCCGTGCTGCCGTTCGTCCGGTTGACGGTGATGGTGATGCTGCCGCCGTTCTCGTTCACGCTGTAGGTCGCGCTGCTGAACTGCAGCACGCCCGGCTCGACGTCGATGATGGTGACGACGGCCGTGCTCTGCGCGCCGAGGGTCGCGCCGGGCGATGGGTTGCTGAGCGCGAGGTTGAACGTCTCGTTCCCTTCGACGAACGTGTCGTCGAGGATCGGGACGTTGAACGTCGCGCTGGTCTGGCCGGCGATGAAGTTGAGCGTGCCGCTGGTCGTCGTGTAGTCGGCGCCGGAGCTGGCGCTGCCGTTCGACGTGGTGTAACCGACGCTCGCCGGATCGGTGTTGCCGGTGCGCGTCACGGTGATGGTGATGCTGCCGGCGTTCTCGTTCACGTTGTAGGTCGCGGCGCTGAACTGCAGCGTGCCGCCGTTGACCTCGGTCGCGCCCATGTCGACGTTCACGCCCACCTTGCGCGGGAGGCCGCGCTGATCGGTTGCCGGCGGCGGCGCGTATGCCGGGTCGCCTGCGTCGATCACGATGCTGCCAGGATCGGGCAGCTGCGTGAGCGTCGGGCCGCCGTTGTTCTGCAACGGTCCGAGGGACGGATCCTGTCCGACGATCGCGCCGGCGTTCTGCACGATCGTCGCCTCGACGTCCGGATCCTCGATCAGCGAGTAGTCGAGCGTGAACGTGCCGCCGCCGCTGACGTCGTTGATGTTCGGCGAGGTGTTGTCGGCGATGATCGAGTTCCGGAGCTGCATGCCGCCGGCGTAGAGGAACACGCCGCCGACGTCGCTGGTCGCGGTGTTGCCCGAGATCGTAGTGAAGGAAACCGTCGCGTCGAGATTCACGCCGAGGATGCCGCCGGCGTATTGCGCCTGGTTGCCGTGGATGGTCGAGTTCACGAAGCTGACCGGATCATCGGGACCGTAGAGATAGATGCCGCCGGCGGCGAACGCCGCGGTGTTGCCGCTGATGGTCGATGAGTCGATGGTCAGGCTTCCGCCGTCGGTGTCGTAAAGAAAAATGCCGCCGCCGCAGCAGTCGGCCGTGTTGCCGCTGATCGCGGTGCGCGAGATGGTGATGTCGCCCTGGGTCGAATAGAAATAGATGCCGCCGCCGCTGGCGGACGCCGTGTTGCTCGAAATGACCGAGTCCTGGATCGTGATCGGCGCGTCGGCGCTGTAGAGATAGATGCCGCCGCCGCTGCCGGCGTGATTGCCGCTGATGGTCGAGTTGAGCACGGTGAGCGTTCCGGCGAGCTGCACCTTCGCCACGCCGCCGCCGAAGCCGTCGGTGGTGTTGTTCGTGATGACGTCGTTGTCGAGCGTGAGGTTCTCGCTGAAGTCGACGATGCCGCCACCCACGGACGGATCGTTGCCGCCGGTGATGGTGAGTCCGGAGATCGTCACGTCAATCGGCCCATTCGCCGGCGAGTAGATGTAGAAAACGCGCGAGGCGTTGTTGCCGCTGACGCTGAGCGTCGCCGGCCCCGGCCCCTGGATGTCGACCGCGTCGTAGAGATCGAGCTCGCCCGTGGTCAGCGTGATCGTGCCGGAGAGTCCTGACTGGAACGTGATGACGTCGGGGCCGGCGTTGGCGTTCGCGTCGAGAACGGCCTGACGCAAACTGCCGGCGCCGGAGTCGTTGAGGTTCGTGACGTTGAACGTGGCGGCGTCGGCCGACGGCGCCGCGAGCGCGGCGATTCCCAACGCGACTGCACCGGTGGCAACTGCGGTCTGCAGCTCCTGCGACTCTTTCGGCATTCGCTCTCCCCTCATTCGAACGATCGCGCGCAGTGAACGGGACGGCGGTTAGTATAGGGCGCAGTCGCGCGACCCATGCACCTACCTACGGAATTCATTCAACTTCCCCTGACTTTCGACGCCGCGCGACTCGCTACCGAGGTCGCGCAATTCGACGAAAACGCGTGGCGTCCGCACCCCGAAGGACATCCCGGCAACAGCGCGCTGCCGTTGATCGCGGTGAACGGCGATCCGATGAACGACGACGTGCGCGGACCGATGCGCGCGACGCCTCATCTCGATCGCTGCCCGTACCTGCGCCAGGTGCTGGCGGCGTTTCACGCGGTGTGGGGCCGCACGCGCCTGATGCGCATCGACGGCAATGCCGAAGCGACGATGCACACCGACACGAATTACTACTGGAGCCAGCACGCGCGCGTGCACGTGCCGGTGGTGACGGATGACGACGTCCGCTTCATCTGCGGCGAAAAGTCGGTGCACATGCGCGCAGGCGAGGCGTGGATCTTCGACACCTGGCGGCAGCACAACGTGCTCAATCCGAATCCGACGCGACGCATCCATCTCGTCGCCGACACGATCGGCTCGGCCGCGTTCTGGGAGCTGGTCGATCGCGCGGGGGCGCGGGCGACGCACGTCGCATACGACCCGCTGCGCGCGGTGCCGCTGGCGATGGAGAACTTCAATCATCCCGAGGTGATGTCGCCTGCGGAGATGGGCGAGATGATGGTGCTGCTTCGAGGGGAGCGGACGTCTCGTCCGCTCATGGACTCGGGGGACCGAGCGGACGAGACGTCCGCTCCCCTCGTCGCGTTTCAGCGAGATTGGCGGGCGGCGTACGCGCGGTTCGGGGAGAGTGCCGAGGGGCGTCCGCTGTACAAGCAACTGCTCAAGCGCTTCGAAGCAGCGATCGAGCCGATGCGCGGACAGACGCGCCTGCGCAACGGCGTCGATTTCGTCGATGCGGCGCACAGCCTGTTGATCAGACCCGCGCTGGCCGAGGAGGCGCGGTACACGCGGCGCATCGAGCGACCGATCTTCATCGTCTGCTCGCCGCGCTCCGGCAGCTCGCTCTTTTTCGAAACGCTGGCCCAGTCGCCGTCGCTCTGGACGGTCGGCGGCGAGAGCCACCAGATCATCGAAGGGATCCCGGCGCTTCATCCCGAGGAGCGGCGCTTTCACTCCAATCGTCTGACCGCCGCCGACGCCACGCCGGAGATCGCGGCACAACTCGAGCAACGCTTCGCGGCGAACCTCCGCAATCGCGACGGCCAGCCGCCGCCGCGCGGGGCGGGCGGGCTGCGGATGCTGGAGAAAACGCCGAAGAATTCGCTGCGCGTGCCGTTCCTGGCCGCGGCGTTCCCCGACGCGCTCTTCATCTATCTCTATCGCGACATGCGCGACACGATCAGCAGCATGCTCGACGCCTGGCGCTCGGGGAAATTCGTCACCTATCCGCAGCTTCCGGAGTGGGACGGGCCGCCCTGGTCGCTGCTGCTCACGCCGGGGTGGCGCGAGCTCTCGGGGAAACCGCTGCCGGAGATCGTGGCGGCGCAGTGGTCGACCGCGACGCGTTACCTGCTCGACGATCTCGAACAGCTCGCGCCGGAGCGCTGGTGCATCTCGAGCTACGACGCGCTGCTCGAAAATCCGCAGCGCGAGATGCAGCGCCTCTCGCAATTCCTCGGCATCGAATGGGATCGCTCGCTCGCCGCGCCGCTGCCCGCGTCACGCACGACGCTGACGCCGCCCGATCGCGAGAAGTGGAAGAAGAACGCGTCCGAGCTCGAAGTGGCGATGCCGCTGGTGCGCGAAGTGGCCGATCGCTCGCGCGCGCTGTTCGCCACTCCTCCGCGGAGCCGCGAGTTCAAGAGCGTCTACACCGCGTCGTTCCACGAGATCGTGCAGAAGAGCGGCGGCTCGCTCGTCGTCTCCACGTATCAGAGCGGCCGCGTGATCATGATCCGCGCGATCGACGGCCAGTTGAACACGCACTTCCGCGCCTTCCCCAGTCCGATGGGCATCGCGGTCGCGCCGGGGACGCTCTCCCTCGGCACGCGCAACCAGGTCTGGCACTTCCGCCATCACGCCTCGCTCAGCGCGTACGCGCCGACGGCGTCGCACAACACGGGCGACATCCGCGTACACGAGATGGCGTGGGCGGGCGACTCGCTGGTCATCGTCAACACGCGCTTCTCCTGCCTCTGCACGCTCGATCCGATGCACAGCTTCAAGCCGGTGTGGCGTCCGAAGTTCGTCACCGACCTCACGCCCGAGGACCGCTGCCATCTCAACGGCGTGTCGATCGTCGATGGCCGGGTGCGCTACGTGACGGCCCTCGGCGCGACGAACGAGAAGGACGGCTGGCGCGAAAAGAAGACGCGCGGCGGCGTGCTCATCGACGTCGACAGCAACGAGATCATCGCGCGCGAGCTGTCGATGCCGCACTCGCCGCGCTGGTACGACGGGCGGCTCTGGTTCCTGGAGTCAGGCGAGGGGCGGCTCTGCGCGCTCGATGAACGGGGCCGCGTGAATGTCGTGGCCGAGGTGCCGGGCTTCGCGCGCGGCCTGGCGTTCGCAGGGCCGTACGCGTTCATCGGACTGTCGCAGGTGCGCGAGCACGTGTTCGACGGCGTGCCGATCGCGGCGCGCAGCGAGCGGCAGTGCGGCGTCTGGATCGTCGACGTGCGGGACGGCTCGATCGCCGGGTTCCTGCGGTTCGAAGGGATCGTGCAGGAGATCTTCGACGTGCAGATGCTGCACGGAATCACGAGACCGGAGTTGATCGAGCCGGACGACGCGAAGTTGCAGACGGCGTTTCTGCTGCCGTAGTCCCCTCCACCGGCAGGTGCACGGTGAACGTCGAGCCGACGCCGCGCTCGGATTGCACCTCGATCTTCCCGCCGAGAATTTCCGTAAAGCTCCTGGTCAGGGATAGCCCGAGGCCCGTGCCCTGCTTGCCGAACTTGCGGCCCTCGTCGGTCTGATGGAAGTGGTCGAAGATCTTCGGGATCTCCGACTGACTGATGCCGATGCCCTGATCGCTGACCACGAAGCTCACCGACTCGCGCCCCAGCGGCGAGACGCTCGCCGGCACCTGGTTCACGCGCAGCTGGATGATCGAGCCGGCGGCGGAGAACTTCACCGCGTTCGACAGGAGGTTGAAGAGGATCTGCTTCAGGCGCGCTTCGTCGAGACAGGCGTTCGCGATCTGCGGATCGATCGAGGTGACGATGCTGATCTGCGACTCCTGCGCCGTCCCCTTCATCACCCGCTCGACCGAGGTGATGGTCTCGCGCAGGTCGAAGGTCTCGAAGTTCACGCGCAGCTTGCCGGCCTCGATCTTCGAAAGGTCGAGGATGTCGTTGATCAGGTTGAGCAGGTAGGACCCGGCGGTGTTGATGTTCTCCAGGAAACGGTAGAAACGCGGCTCGAGCACCGCCTTCGAGGTCTTCAGCAGGATGGCGGAGAAACCGATGATGGAGTTGAGCGGCGTGCGCAGCTCGTGCGACATGTTGGCCAGGAACTGGCTCTTCGAGCGATCGGCGGCGACGAGCCGCACGTTGGTCTCGCGCAGCTCCGACGTGCGGTCGGCCACGCGCTGCTCGAGGGCCAGCGTCAGTCCCTCCAGGTCCTGGTAGAGCCGCGCGTTGGCCAGGGCGATGGCGGCCTGGTTGGCGATGGCGGTGAGCAGCACGACGTCGTCGCGCGAGAACTGATTGCGCTCGTAGCTCTGCACGATGATCGCGCCGACGACGTGATTGCGCGCGATCATCGGCACGCCGAGCCACGACTCGGTCGGTTCTTCGACCTGCATCACCGACGTCAGTCCGAATTTCTTCTCCTCGGCCGCGGTGCGCAGCAGCAGCGGCTGGCGCTGCAGCACGACGTACGACGTCAGGCCGACGCCGATCGGAATGCGCGTCTTCGGCTGCAGCGCGCCGTCGCGGATGTCGTACTCCAGCCGCAGCTCGTTCGCCGTTTCGTCGAGCAGCGCGATGGTGAAGAACGAGACGTCGACGACTTCCTTGCACGCTTCGTAGACCGACATCATCAGGTCGGTGGTCGAGACATTGAGGGCGATCGTGCGGCCGACGTTGGTCAGCGATGACAGCCGCTTCACCAGATCGCGACTCGCGCTGCGCTCCAGCGCCAGCTTGCGGGCGATGACGTTCACCAGCACTCCGACGCACGACCAGCCGAAGAGTCCCGGCCAGCGGAGCGACGGGTACGACATCGCCACGAGAACCGCGAAGGGAAGGGTGGGGACGAAGACGACCGCGTCGACGAGGAAGAGGACCGGGATGGTTCGCGCGGCGTAGCCGTACGCGCGCTCGACGTTCGCCATCACCGCGCCGTTGGTCAGCTGCAGCGCCAGTCCGCAGAGCGCCACGCGTCCGGCGGAGGCGAACGTGACCTCGAGATCGGGAGGACGTCCGCCCGACCATTCGTAGACCAGGCCGGCGACGACGAGCGGGATGCCGTACGTGCCGAACTGTCCCCACACCTTCACGTACTCGACCAGCGGATCGGCCCCCTTGCGCCGCACGGTCTGCAGCACGGTGACGAGCCGCGCGATGACCGCGGCGGTCACGCCGAGCCACGCGGAAACGACCAGCCCGAGGACCGGAATCGTGATCGTCAGCGCGGTGAGCGAGAAGCTGACGAAGACGACGTCGGTAAGCGAAAACTTCAGCAGTCCGAGGCAGAGGGAGAAGGCGAAGAGGACGAGGAGGAGCGGAAGAAACGACCGCCCGAGGATCGCGGCGACGTTCTGCGCCTCATCGACCCGCCGCAGCGTCATGAAGACGAGCAGCACGAGTCCGATCGCGCCCTGGGACGCGAACACGACGAGCAAATCTCGCCGTGAAGCGGGTCGATGCGGCTGCGCAACAAGAACCATGGCTGCGCCTCGAATTCTTCAGGACCGGTGGTAATGGTACGCCTGAACGTGGTTACGGGGTTGCGCGGTTACGCGGTTACGCGGTTTAAACAGCGGGACCCAGCTCGTCCACCCGCGAAACCGCGTAACCGCGTAACCGCGCAACCATCTACGCGAACGCCGCCCGAATCGCTCCCACATGAGGCCTCGCCGCCGGTTCGAAATCGAGCGCCTGCATCACGGCCTCGGCGATGCGCTCGGGGACGCGATCGTTCAGGTCGCGCAGCGGACGGGGTTTCGACGTCAGGTGCAGGTTGATCATCTCCGGGAGGGCGGCGCGGTAGGAGTTGGCGAACGGCATGTCGGCGGCGAGGGCGAGGTAGAGCACGACGCCGAGGCTGTAGACGTCGGAGCGCTCGTCGTAGGGACGTCCGATCAGACGTTCCGGAGCCATGAACTGCGGCGTGCCGAGGATCGTGCCGGCTTCGGTAATGCCGTCGAGATCGGCCGGGCGCTCGGTGTCCACCAGGCGCGCGATGCCGAAGTCGACGACCTTCACCACCTCCGCCCCTTCTTCCGAATGCAGAAAAACGTTGTCCGGCTTGATGTCGCGATGGACGATGCCGGCGGCGTGGGCGGCGCCGAGCGCCTCGCACACCGGGATGGCGATGTCGGCGCAGCGCTTGAGCGGCAGCTGCGGCGTCTCGCGCAACAACGCGCCGAGCGTGCGGCCGGAAAGCAGTTCCATCACCAGGTACGGCATACCAGTCGACGAGATGGCGAAGTCGAGCACCTCGACGGCGTTCGGATGATTGATCCGGCACGCCGCGATCCCTTCCCTCCGGAAGCGTGCGATCTGTTCCTTCGAATCAGCCTCGGTGGTCGGCCGCAGCACCTTCACCGCCACCGGACGCCGCAGCGCGATGTGCATGCCGCGGAACACGGCGCCGAATCCACCTTCGCCGATCTTCTCGTCGAGGCTGTACGTGTCATCGAGCACGCTGCCGGTCAGCGCGTGCGAGAGCGCGCCGAACATCCGCTGCGTGTGGTCGTGCGCCACGAGGAGCTGCTCGTTGCGCCGCTGCAGGTCGAAGTTCCGCTGCCGCAGCTCGCGCTGCAATCGAAACAGCTTCACCTGCGTGCCGACGCGCGCCAGCACCTCGGCGGGCTCGAACGGCTTGGTGATGTAGTCGACGCCGCCGGTCTCGAAGGCGCGCACTTTTTCGGCGATGTCTTCGACGGCGGAGATGAAGATCACCGGGATCTCGCGCGTCCGCGGCATCCCTTTCAGCGCCTCGCAGACCTCGTAGCCGCTCATCTTCGGCATCTGGATGTCGAGGAGGATGATGTCGGGCGGCTCGAGCTCGATCATCTGCAGCCCGTCGCGGCCGTTCGCTCCCGCGCGCACGACGTAGCCCGCCTGCTCGAGGATGCCGCTGAGCAGCATCCGGTTCACGCCGTTGTCGTCGACGACGACGACAGATCCGCTGGACATGAGGTGTTCAGTTGACAGGGTGGCAGTTGGCCGTTGGCCGGCTGACTTCTGCCAACGGCCAACGATCAACTGTCAACGTGTTCATTCAGTTTACGCCGCCGCGCCGCGCGAGTGAACTGATCGTCGAATCTCCGCGGCAGCGGCACGACGTGGTGCTTGTGGCGCCACGGTTCGGTCTCCAGCATGATGTTGAAGCCGGCGGCGGAGACGATACGCGCGGCGCGGGCGAGCATCGGCGCGAGCGGAAACGTGCGGCGGGCGACGACGATCGGCGCGTCGATGCCCTCGATCGACTGCACCTCGTGCGCGTAGTCGACGAGATGACGCACTTCATCGTCGTCGCCGGTATGGGCAACGAGCCAGAAATCTTCTTCCTCCGCGACATCCGGCGGCTCGCTGAGATCGAGGTCGATCACTTGATCCGAATCGATCTCATGCGTCAGCGGCTCGACGACATACGTGGTTTCGAAATGCGGCATGACCGCGCCGGTGGCCTCGGCGTAGGCGTCCCAGCGCAACAATCGCGCGACGTAGTCCATCGGCACGTTGACGTCGCGCAGCTCGCCGAGGAGACCGCAGGGGAAGGCGTCGACAATGATCCGCTCGCACGACGTGAAGTCGGCGGAGGTGACGGTTGGGATGCCGCCGGTGATGCGGTGCTCCTCGGCCGCGGTGAGGATCACGGCGCGGTCGCGGAGGCCGAGTCGCGTCAGCACGCGGCGCGCCCGCGCCAGGTGTCCGAGGCCGCCGCCGATGGCGTAGTAGAGGATCATCGCGAGAGGCGGAGCTCGGCGCGGAGGGCCGTGGAGTCGAAGACTTCGAGGTAACGGCGAGCCTCGTCACGGGCGTCGCACTTTTCGCGCGCCAGCTGCTGCGCGTGCGCGCCGAGGTCGCGAATTTCGCCGGCGCTCATCCGTGCGGCGCGATCGATCGCCGCGCGGCAATCATGCTCATCGCCCGGCTCGAACAGGATCGCGGCGGGGAGATCGTTCATGCCGCCGACCTTCGACGCGATCGCGGGAATCCCGAGCGCCGCCGACTCGATCAGCACGTTCGGGAAGCCGTCGTAGTGCGACGGCAGGACGACGAAATCGCACGCCAGGTAGAACGGGATCAGCTCGAAGCGGTCGAGCGCCGCGACGCGGGTGTGCGGGAGGTCGTCGAGCGAGAGCTCGCCTTCGCCGACGATGAGGAGATGAAATTCGTGCCGGGTCTTGCGCAGGACGTCGAGGAAGAAGGGGACGCCTTTCTTGGATTTGAGGTGGCCGAAGAAGCCGAGCGTGCGCTTTTCATGATGAACAGCCCGCGCGCGATCTCCTTCCGTCGCCTGCCACAAATCGAAGTCGATCCCGTTCGCGATCACGCGCGGCGCGATGCGGTCGTACAGCGCGGCGATCTTCTCCGCGTGCTCGCTGGTCACGGTGCAGACCGCGGCGGAGCGGCGCAGCGCGTCGTCGAGCACGGGGCGGCGGCGCGGATCGAACAGGCCGGCGTCGAGCTCGTTGCCGCGGATCAGCGTCACGAGCGGACGATCGAGCCACGCCGCGTACGCCGGCGCCGCGAGCATCGGCAGGTAGCCGCCGAACGCGACGACGTGCGTGCATTCGGCGGCCGAAGCGCGGATGCGGTTCCACGTCGTGTTGATCGTGTGCGCGGCGTCGGGGAATCCGCGATCGAGATGGACGACGTCGACGTGCACGCCGGCGCGGCGCAGGCCGCGCACGATGCGGTCGCACGAGACCGACATCCCGCCGCGATCGGGCGGATAGTTCTCCGTCAGCCAGAGCAACCGGTGCATCAACTGTCTCCGAACCCCGGCTCGCGCTCGTCTTCATCGAGCGCGGCGGCGTGCTGCCGGCGCGAATCGAACGAACGGACGTCGTAGTCGTCGTAGAAGGAATCGGCGGCCACCGCGGCGGCGAGCCCGATCGGCGCGTACATCGCGGTGCGGTAGAAATTGTTGCGGAATCCGTACGCCCACTCCCGCCCCTCGGTCTTGTTCCACGCCTCGTCCGGACGGCGGGCCGCACAATCGAGACAGGTGCTGAACCCCGTGCTGGCGGCGAGGTGCTCGGAGCACATCGGACGGCCGCACGTGGAGCACGAGCCGGAAGCGGGATTGCCGCAATCGCGGAACATCAGAAAGCCACGCTGCGCTGCGCATTCGTTCATCTGCGTCTCCTCACTTCGCCGGCTGCACGCGCTGGTAGAGCTCCGCGATCACCTCGAGGATGATCTTCGGATCGGTCGCCGCGACGCCCGCGATCTTGATCGTCCGGCTCACGGTGAGCGTGGTCTTCTTCTCCCCCGCCTCCGCCTCGCCGGTCACCTCGTACGCCTTGTTGCGCACCGTGAGCTCCGCATCGACGTTGCACTTCTTGGAGTCCTTCGTCTTCGTCTTCCACTTGCCGCGCGACGTCTTCTTCGTGACGCTGCGATGGCGGATGACGTCGGCGACGCTCCAGCGCAGCTTGCTGCCGTCGACGAGCACGCCTTCGGCCGACATCCATGCGTCGTTGTAGAACGTCTCGGTCAGGCGCTCGCGCGGCTTCACCTCGCGCAGCAGCTTCTCCTTCGCCATCGGCTGCCGCAGATCGAGCGTCAGCTCCATCGCCTCGCGCGGATCGAAGTCGTCGCGCAGGACGTAGAGCATCGGCAGCGCGGCGCCGCGCAGGTTGTCCGACACGTCGATCTTCCGCGTCTTCAGGTACATGACCAGCATGAAAACGAACAACGCCGCGAAGATCAGCAGGAGCACGGGCTTCACCCATCCCGGCAGGTTGAGCCACTCCGCCGCGATCTGGCTGCCGACCGCCGCCGCGACGACGAGGAACATCGTGCATCCGGCCGCACAGCCGGACGTCACCAGTTTGTCCATGTCGGCGATCGGCTTCAGCAGCCCGATCATTTCGTCGATCGGCCGGACCAGCCTGACCTGTTTCTGCTCGATGATCTGCCGTTGCTCTTCACTCAGCGCCTTGTAGGCACGCCACGCCTTCAACATCACGTCTCCTCATTTCTGCTTCGTACAACGATCGCAGCGCACCGAGCGCCGCGTCCCATGTGAACCGGCGAAGGATCGTCTCCCGTGCACGCGCCCCGAGCTCGCGCGCGAGCGACGGGTGATCGAGCAGGATGCGCAGGGCGCGCGCGAGCTCGTCGGGCCGCTCGGGATGGACGAGCCAGCCGTTCTCGCGGTGCGCGATCACCTCGCGCACCGGCGCGAGGTCGGAAGCGACGACCGCGACTCCCGAGCCCATCGACTCGACGATCTTCAGCGGCGCGCAGCCCTGCACGTTGTTGCGCGGGCAATCGGTGAGCGCGGCGACGGAAAGATACGCGTGCTGCCGCCAGGCGGCGAGCTCCGGCTCGTCCATCGCAAACTTCCAGACCAGCCGCTCGCCGAGGTTCAGCTTCGCCGCGAGGCGCTCGTACGGCCGCCAGGCGCGCGACTCGTGCGAGCCGATGATGACCAGGCGGAGATCGGTGAAATCGGCGAGACGGGCGAACGCGCGGAGCAGCGTGTCGATCCCCTGCCACGCCTGCGGGGCGCCGAAGTAGAGGAGGTATTTTTCGGGAGCGTCCGCCGGCCTCGGCTTCGGCGCGTCGACGTCGGAGCCGTTCGGAATCACCTGCACCTTGCGGCGATCGACGCCGAGGGAGGCGAGGCATTCGGCCGTGGTGCGGGAGGGGGTGACGATCACGTCGGCCGCATCGCAGCAGGCGAGCTCCAGCGCGCGAATCTTCTCCAGCGTCCGCGGCGCGATGGCGTCGAAGACGACCGGCAGCTCGATCGACGGCAGGGCGTTGACCTCGTACACGCACGCGTAGTCGTGCGGACGAAGGGCGATCGCGGCGCCGCTCCACGGATCGCGGAAATGCGCGAGCTCGAGCTCCGGCTGCAATTCATCGACGGCGCGCGACAACGCCGCGCTGAAGGCCATGGAGCGTTCGAGGAAGTTCTCGATCTCCGACACGAAGCGGACGATCTCGACGTTCAATGGACTCGCCTCTCCGGCGAGGCCGTCGCGCTGATGACGCGGCAGGTGATTCTCGCCGAGGACGAAGAGCGCGCCGCCGTCGAAGACGTCGAAAAGCGTGCGGGCGAAGCGATCGATGTGGATCGCCGCTCCCTTCCGCGACGGGAAACGATCGAAGGCCGCGTACAAGGCGCGGTGACGACGCTCGAACATCGTGTTGTGTGCCCGCTAGTGTAAGGGAGAGGGGAGCGGACGTCTCGTCCGCTCCTGTCGGCGCAGAGGACCGGGTGCGGACGAGACGTCCGCTCCCCTCTCTCCAGCTGCTACACTCGGCTTCAAGTCCACCCCGTGTCAGTCAGGTACTTCGCCGTCGCACTTCTCCTTACACTCGCCGCGCACGGTGAGCAGGTGCCGGAGTACGAACTGAAGGCGGAGTTCCTCTCCCGCTTCGCCACCTTCATCGAATGGCCGCAAGGCTCGGAGGCGCACGCCTTCACGATCGGCGTAGTCGGGCACAACCCGTTCAACGGCTACCTGGAGAAGATCGCCGCGCGGAAGATCAAGAACCGGCCGGTGGCGATCCGCTACATCGGCGACCTCGCGCAGCTCGACGGCTGCGACATCGTCTTCATCTGCGGATCGGAGAAGGGGCGCCTGGGGGCGATCCTGGCGCGGACCGAGTCGCGGCCGATCCTCACCGTGGCCGACAGCAACGGCTTCGCCGCCGCCGGGGTGCTGATCAACTTCTATTCGACCGGCGACACGATCCGCTTCGAGATCAACGAATCGGCCGTCGACAGGAGCGGCCTGAAAGTCAGCTCCAAGCTCTTCAAACTGGCGAAGGTCATCGAGGCGAAGCCGTGAAAAAAGTAACGTTCACGCTCCGCCGGTTGTCGATCCGCAACAAGATCATCGCCATCGTGCTGCTGGCCACGATCGTGCCGCTGGTCGGCGGCTTCGTCTTCGTCATGGTCAACGAGCGCCGCGCCTTCCGCCGCGAGATGCAGGACAACGCCGTGGTCATCGCCCGCGTGACGGCGGAGAACAGCGTAGCCGACGTGGCGTTCGGCGACCGCGAGGCGGCGACGAAGACGCTCTCCAAGCTGGCCGCGGTCGAGAGCGTGGAGCACGCGTTCCTCTACGACAACGACGGCAGGCTGTTCGCCGCGTGGCATCGCGAAGGAAAAGGCCAGCCGCGCGCGAGCATCGGTCCGTCGCGACTCTGGTTCGGCGATCACCTCGACGTCTCGGAGCCGGTGGCGTTCAACGGCGAGCGTTACGGCACGATCGTGGTGGAGATGTCGACGACGGCGCTGCAGACGAAGCTGCGCGGACATCTCACCACGCTGCTGATTCTCACCGCCCTCGTGGTCTGCGCCGCGCTGTTCCTCGGCGTCCGCCTGGAGAAGATCGTCTCCGCGCCGATCCTCGATCTCGCCGCGCTGGCGCGCGAAGTGTCGGAGCGGCATGACTACGGAATCCGGGCGCGGACCGTAAGCAACGACGAGATCGGCGTCCTCGCCGACGGCTTCAACGAGATGCTGACGCAGATCGAGCGGCGCCAGCGCGAGCGCGACGAAGCCGATCAGCGGACGAAGGAAAAGAGCCAGTTCCTGGCGAACATGAGCCACGAGCTGCGCACGCCGCTCAACGCCATCATCGGATTCTCCGAGATCCTTCGCACACGCATGGCCGACCGCGCCGCCGAGCGCGAGCTGAAGTTCCTCGACAACATCAACTCCTCCGGCCAGCACCTCCTCGGCATCGTGAACGACATCCTCGACCTGTCGAAGATCGAGGCGGGACGGATGGAGATCACGCCGGAGCGCTTCCCGATCGCCATCGCCATCGACGGCGTGACGAGCCTGATGCGCGGCGTCTCCTCGCAGCGGCGGATCACGATCGACGTCGAGATCGAGCCCGGCCTCCCCGACATCGAAGCCGATCCGGTGAAGGTGAAGCAGGTGCTCTACAACCTCGTGTCGAACGCGCTGAAGTTCTCGCCCGAGGATTCGGTCATCACCATCAGGGTGGAATCGCGGGCGGAGGATCAGGCGCCGCTGTACGAGCCGGCGGTGAGCATGCGCGTGACCGACCGCGGCATCGGCATCGATCCGAAAGACCACGCCCGGATCTTCCTCGAGTTCCAGCAGGTCGACAGCCGCATCTCCCGTCAGTTCGGCGGCACGGGCCTCGGGCTCACGCTGGTGAAGAAATTCGTCGACATGCACGGCGGCGTGGTCGACCTGGAGAGCGCGCTCGGCGAAGGAAGCACGTTCATCGTCACTTTTCCGCTGCACTTCCACGGCACCGAGGTGCCGCCATTGAAGCTGGTCAACGCCGACGGCTCGCAGAAGCCGCTGGTGCTGGTGATCGAGGACGAGATCGACGCCTTCCGCTCCATCGAACAGCAGCTCCGCGCGGCGGGATTCGTCCCGCAGCACGCGCGCTCCGGCGAGGAGGGGATCGCCCTGGCGCGCGAGCTGGCGCCGGCGGCGATCACGCTCGACCTCGTGCTCCCCGGCATCGACGGCATCGAAGTTCTCAAGCGCTTGAAGGCCGATCCGAAGACGCGGCACACGCCGGTGATCATCGTGTCGATGACGAACAATCGCGAGCTGGCGGTAGCGTTCGGCGCCAGCGATTACTTCGTGAAGCCGGTCGACTACGACCATCTGCTCGAATCGCTGCGCCGCTACGTGGATGACAGGGGCAGCGGCGGCAGCACGAAGCTGCTCGTGGTGGACGACGACCGCGAGCTTCACGACCTGCTCGACGGCCGCCTGCGCCAGCACGGCTACTCGCTGGTCCACGCGTACGGCGCGACCGAGGGCTTCACGCGCGCCAGCACGGAGTCGCCGTCGCTGGTGATCCTCGATCTGATGATGCAGCAGATGAACGGATTCGACCTCGCCACGCGGCTGAAGAACGATCCGCGCACCGCCGCCCTGCCGATCGTGGTGGTGACGGAGCAGGAACTGACGGGCGGTGACCGGCAGCGTCTCATCGGCAAGATCAACGCGCACGTGCGCCGCGGCGATCTGCACGGCAATCAGCTGGTGACGGTGATCCGCGACCTCGTGCGCGCACAGGCGGAGGTGGGATGAAGCTCGTCGCCGCGTTTCTTCTTGCCACCGCCGCACTGGCGCAGCAACCCGAGCAGCCCGAGCTCCAGCAGCTCACGCTCGAAGAGCTGATGAACGTACATGTCGTCTCCGCGTCGAACATCAGCGAGAAGCTGTCCGAGGCTCCGGCGACGATCATCGTGATCACGGCGAAGGATCTTCGCGATCGCGGCTATACCGACCTCTCCGAGATCTTCGACGACCTTCCCGGCATGGACGTCGTACGTCCCTACGGCGCGACGTACTTCAAGAACTACTGGCGCGGCTACCGGAACACGATCGGCGACCCGTTCCTGATGATGATCGACGGCGTGATCTTCAATCACCTCTACTTCAACACCGCCGACGTGCTGGCGACGTTCCCGCTGAGCGACGTCGAGCGCGTGGAGGTGGTGTACGGACCGGCGTCGTCGGTCTACGGCGCGAACGCGTTCATGGGCGTGATCAACGTCATCACGCGGAGCGACGCGCTGGAGAATGGGACGTCGGCGTCGGTGAAGGTCGGCGCCGGATCGTCGCAGTCACGACTCGCCGACGCGACCGCGATGTTCAAGGCGGGCGACGTTCGCGTGCGCGTTTCGGCGCGCATCGACGACGGCAACCTCGACGACTCGTACGTCGACGCCTACGAGTACACGAAACACAAATACTTCGAGGACCGCCGGTTGTGGGGCGGCTTCCTCGACAATCCGGCCATCGGCGACACGTTTGCGTCGCCGCGCCGCAACCGCGCGCTCGACATCCGCGCCTGGGCCGGCGAGCTCGAAGCGGGGCTGCAGTACTTCCGCCTCAACGCAGGCTACGGCCTCGAGTACGCCGGCGACCGCTCGCTGAATCACACGGTCTGGTCGCGTCCCGACTTCAGCACGTACCTCCGCTACAAGCACCGGATGAGCGAGCGGCTGACGTCGACGTCGTTCGTCCGCTATCGCACCAGCGGCGTGTCGAACGATTCGTTCTTCGTGCAGAGCTTCCCCGGCACGTTCGACGAGCCGCGGCAGACCGGGGAGTTCTCGTACTGGAGCGCGAACAACAACAGCACCACGGTGACGCAGGACTTCGACATCAACGTCAACAGCTCGCTCGTGCTGCGCGCCGGCGCGCGTTACGAGCAGAAGGACCTGCAGAAGGCATACGACATCACGTACGGTCCCGATCTGCCGCCGGCGGCGATCGACGGCACCGGCTATCCGTATCCTCAGCCGCCGAGCTCCACGCCGCAGGCGCCGAACCACCTGACCAGCGAGGGAACCGGCGCGTACCTGCAGAGCTGGTGGCGGATGTCGGAGCACCATCGCGTCAACGTCGGCATCCGCAACGATCACGACTCGCGTTACGGCGGCGCGACGACGCTGCGCATGGGCTACGTCGGCACGCGCGGACCGTGGGGACTCAAGGCGCTGTTCGGGCAGGCGTTCCAGGAACCGAACAACCGGCTGCTGTACGGCGGATGGGACGGCTCGGGGAGCGATCCGCGCCTGCGGCCGGAGCGCTCCACGACGACGGAGCTGAGCGGCTCGTACACGCGCCGCGAGTTCGACTCGCTGGTCAGCGTCTATCGGGTGAAGAACTACAACACGTTCGTCAACACGGTCCACACGGCGAAGAACCTCGGCGATCGCGAAGTGATCGGCGCCGACTACATCGCGCAGTGGCTGCTGCCATCGACGAAGGGACGCGAGCTGAAGGCATGGGGATCGTTCTCCCACATCTTCCGGCAGACGGAGAAGAAGCTCGACATCTTCGGCATCGCGCGCCTCGGCCAGAGCGAGGGTCCGATCGGCGACCTGGCGATGAACAAGCTGCACTTCGGCATCACGTCGTCCGGCACGCGCTGGACCGCCACATTGCGCGGACGGTGGATCGACTCCCGTGACACCGTCGACACGAACCCGGTCGATCGCGTGCCGTCGTTCGCCACGCTCGACGCGCTGCTGCACTTCGACGACGTGCTCGCGCGCGGCGTGAGTGTCTCGCTGAAGGCGACGAACCTCACCGACAAGACGTACTTCGAACCGGGCGTCCGCGACGCCAACGCGGGGACGACGCCGGGATTCTTTGCCGGGAACGGCCAGTGGATCGGGTCGGGCGGCTATTTCAACTCGCTGCTGCCGCAGCCGGGGCGGCAGGTGTTCATCGCGATCGAGATCCGGAATTGAGGGGAGCGTCCGCTCCCCTCGTGGCCATTGATCAGGTCGTCGACGGCCAGGCCGTGACGGTGATCGAGAACGTCGTATAGCCGGCCGTGCCTGTGTACTGTGCGGTCGACGTCCCGAGGATGCCGCCGTACGGATACCAGGTGCCGCTGTTCGGAATGACGACTGCGCTGTTGTCCGGGTTGTAGATGACGGCGCGGATCTCCGCCGCGTCGCCCTCGTAGTTGAACTGATAGCCGAGTTGCCACGTGTCGCCGTACTGATCGGTCGCCGTCACCAGTTGGGAGACGGTGTTGCCGCCCGTCGAGGTGACGGTGATCGGGCCGCCGGTGCAGCCACCGGTGCAGCTGCTGTCGAGGGTCAGGTCATCGGTCCCGGTGCCCTGCGTCGCCGTCCACGTGATCGTCGCGCTGTACACCACGGGCGCGACGTAGAGGTCCGCAGTCGCCCCGATCGGCACTTTCGTCGTCGGATTTCCCGAGAGCGTGACGACTCCCGGCAGGGTGCCGCTCTCCTCCGCCGCGCTCTCGGCGTTCTCGAGCTTGAAACTGACGCTCATGCCGGCGTACCAGGTGTAGGACTGGTTGGCGGTGAAGACGAAGTCCTGCCCGTCGATCGACACGTCCCAGTAGCCCGGCGCGCCGGAGACGGTCATCGCCGCGACTTCGTCCGAGGTGAAAAAGTTCGGCATGTTCAGCTTCACCTCCGCGCCTGTGTTGAACGTCAGGTCGGCGCCGGCTGTGATCTTCACGTCGAGCGTGGTCGACTTGGCCACCGTGATGGTGTTGGTGCCGGTCTGCGCGTTCAGGACGGACAGTTCCACGCGCGCTTCCCGCCGCTTCTTGGCGATCTGGAAGCCGACGAAGATGCCGCCGGCGGCCAGCAGCGGCGTGACTTTCCCGACGCCGAGCTGCGTGTCCCATCCGAAGAGCTTGAACTTCTTCGTCGCCTGCTCGCGCTGCCAATAAAGCATGAAGCGCGCGACGTACGGCCCCAATTGCGGAAAGGGGATCTCGAAGACGACGCCGAACATGAGGCCCTTGAGCGGCGTGTACTCCCAGACGCTGAGCGAGAGACCGAATGTGAACGCGGAGAGGTATTGCACCTCCCCGTCGACCCAGAACCGGACGTCCGGCTCGCCGACGTACATGTGCTCGACGCCGATCCCCACCCCGAGGCCGACCAGGCTGTAAATGGGGAACACGGCGCTGCCCGCAACGCCGATGCCGGCCGCGGCATAGTCCCTCGACGTCACCTCGGAGCGCATCTCGTCGAACGAACGGTTCGCCAGAATGTCCTGGGCCATGGAACGGCCGAACGCTGTCGACTCGCCGTCCGCGAACGCGCTCTGCATGGCCCTGAGCCGGACCTCGCCGTCGGGCGTACCGAGGAAGCCGGCGGCCCCTCGGAAGGAAGCGTCGATCGCCGCCTGATTGGCGCGATAAACCTCGAGGCATTTGTTCAGCGCGTCGCTCTCGTTGTCAGGGAAGTCGTCGGGCAGGTCATCGGGCAGACGGCCGAGGACCATGATTTCGGTGTCGGATGCGTCCTGCAGCGCTTCTGCGAACGCGGATTCCAGAAGACCAGTGGTGTTGGCCATGGAATGCTCCTCCTTTTTTTCGTTGCGCGGACCGGTTCGCAACAAAGGAGTTTCCCGCGGCGGGCAGTTCCCTACCACCACCCTTAAGGAAATTACATTCCTTACAAGCGTTACACGGCGATTACTTCGAGCTCGTCGATGATCGCCGTGATGCCGTGCATGCGGAGCGACTGCGGATCGTCGATCAACGCATCGAGCGCCGGCGTGGCGAATCCCGCCGCCGCGAGTTGCTCGCGGATCGGCAGCGCCTCGGCGCGCAACTCGGCCGGCGGATGCGGCAGCGGCTCGGCGCCGCCTTCGACGAACGTCTGCCGCTCGATCGCCTTCCGCCGCGCTCTCAGCTTCGTCTGCAGCTCCTGAATTGCGGAGAGCAGCGACTCCGGCAGTGCGGTCGCTGCGGTCAGCATCATCACATCGCCGCGCAGTTGCGTGATGAACGGCAGGATTCGCTCCGCGTCGGCGGCGCTCAGCTCATCGGCGGCGCCGGCGAGGTCCTTGAGCGCGAACTCGATGTCGCTGACCGCGGCCGGCGTGATGCCCGCGGCCGCGTTCTCGATCGCGCCGGCGAGGACGGCCGAGGCGAGGCGGATCTGCGAGCGGATGAATGAATCTTCGATGCCGTCGACGGCCGCACTCAGATTGAAGAGCGCGGCCTGCATCATCACCGTCGTCCCGAGCGCAGTCGAGGGATCCGTCATTTCTTCGCGGAGATGTCGATCAGTCCTTTGATGATGTCGATCGGCAGCGGGAAGACGATGGTGGTGTTCTTCTCCACGCCGATCTCGGTGAGAGTCTGCAGATAGCGCAGCTGCAGCGCGCTGCCTTCGCTGGCCAGGACCTTCGCCGCGTCCGCCAGTCTCTGCGACGCCGCGAACTCGCCCTCGGCGTGAATCAGCTTGGCGCGCTTCTCACGCTCGGCCTCGGCCTGCTTGGCCATGGCGCGGAGCATCGACTCCGGCAGGTCGACCTGCTTGACCTCGACGTTCACGACCTTCACGCCCCACGGCTCGGTGTGCGTGTCGAGGATGGTCTGGATGCGCGCGTTGAGCGCGTCGCGGTGCGCGAGCAGATCGTCGAGCTCGACCTCGCCGAGGACCGAGCGAAGCGTCGTCTGCGCGAACTGCGAGGTCTGGTAGCGATAGTCGAACACTTCGACCACCGCGCGCCGCGGCTCGATGACGCGAAGGAAGACGACCGCGTTTACCTTCAGCGTGACGTTGTCGCGCGTGATGATGTCCTGCGGCGGAACTTCGAACGCTTCCTGCCGCAGCGAGATGCGCACGATCTTGTCGATCGGCGCGAACACCAGGAAGATGCCCGGCCCCTTCGCTTCGTTGAGCAGGCGTCCGAGGCGGAAGATGACCCCGCGCTCGTACTCGGGAAGAATCTTGATCGAGCTGAGCAGGTAGAGACCGAAGATGACGGCGGCGATCAGTGCTAGCGGCATGGGGGGATGTTACTTCTTTTTCTTCTCCGTCTCCCGTATCGCCTCCGCAATCGGCGCGGGGACATTCTTCGTCAGCATGTCGACCGCGCGCAGGTCGATGCCGCCGTCGAACTTCCAGGAGTGCTTCGGGCGATAGACGCCGGTGTCGTGGACGCGGGAGCCGACGACGAAGCGGATGCAGCCGCGGCGGTAGTCGAAGGCCCGGCCGTTGCGGGTGTGGATCGCGGCGTCGACGCGATAGCCGCCGGCGACGAGGTCGAGCGACGGCATCACGAATCGCATGCGGCCGTTCGCGTCGAGCTTCTGCGGCGCCAGCCCCTCCAGATCGGTGTTCGTGCCGTACACACACGTTCCGTCGGCGTGGTAGATGCCGATGCCGAAGACGAAGTCGGTCTGCGGCGCACGGACCTCGACGTCCATCTCGATCGTGACCGGAGTCCCGGCGCCGAGGGCCACGAGATCGCGCCCCTTGTCGTCGGTCAGCGCGACGCGGCGGAGGATCACCTCGCCCGAGCCCCAGCGCTCCTCTTCCGGCGCTTCCTCCGACTTCGCCGCTTCTTTTTCTTCCTCCGCCGCCGGCGGAAGCGCGACGTGCGTGCCGGAGACCTGCTGCAGGTAGCCGTCGACGACGCGGGTCGGATCGCCGATGGCCGCCGCCTCACCGTGGTCGAGCCAGAGCGCACGATCGCAGAGATTGCGCACCTGCTCGAGCTGATGCGTGACGAAGATCAGCGTCACCCCGCGGTACTTCATCTCCTGGATCTTGGCGATGCACTTCTGGGAGAACTCCTCGTCGCCGACGGAGAGCACCTCGTCGATGAGCAGGATGTCGGGATCGACGTGCACGGCCACGGCGAATCCGAGGCGGACATACATGCCGGACGAGTAGGTCTTCACCGGCTGGTCCAGGAAGTCGCCGATGCCGGCGAATTCGACGATGCGATCGAAGCGCGCGTCGATCTCGCGCCGCGTGAGACCGAGCATGATGCCGTTGATGTAGACGTTCTCCCGTCCGGTGATCTCGGGATGGAATCCGGCGCCGAGCTCGATGAGCGCGGCGATCCGTCCCTGCACCGACACCGTTCCGGTGGTCGGCTTGAGGATGCCGGAGATGATCTTCAGCATCGTCGACTTGCCCGAGCCGTTCCGTCCGACGATGCCGAACGCCTCACCCCGATCGACGACGAACGAGATGTCCTTCAGCGCAGGCACGCTGGCCTCGGGCGCCAGCTTCAGATCGCGCTTGAGCAGCGCGCTCTTCAACGTGGCGAACTGCGAGCGCGTGCCGAGGAGACGGTAGGACTTGGAGAGGTTCGATACGGCGATGGAGGGATCGCTCATGGGCAACCAACGATGAACGATGAACGATGAACGATGAACCCGACCGGGCGAAGCCGTTCATCGTTCATCGTTCTGCGTTCATCGTTGCCTTTCATATCGCCTCCGCCAGCGTGTCCCTCAATCGATCGAACACGAAGAATCCCGTGGCGATCGAGACGAACGCGTACGCCAGCATCAGCAGGGTGTCGGCGAGGCTCGGCAGCGTGCCGAAGAAGAGGATGTGCTGATAGCCGATGACGAACGGCGTCATCGGATTGAGGCGCAGCAGCGCGCGCAGCAGGCGCGAGTCGATGCGGTCGATGAGATAGATGATCGGCGTGATGAAGAAGCCGAGCTGCATGAGGTTCGTGATGATGTCGCGCAGGTCGCGGAAGAGCACCGAAGCCGAGGAGACGGTCATGGCCACGCCGGCGACGAAGAGCGTCTGCACGATCATGACGACCGGCACGAGGAAAATCGTCACGCTCATCGTGGCCTGACCCATGAGCACGAAGATCACCATCGCCGCGAGCAGGATCGGGATGGCCAGCGCGAAGTGCACGAGGTGCGACAACACCACGACCAGCGGCAGCGCCTCGGCCGGGAACATCACCTTCTTGATCAACCCGGCGTTGCCGGAGATCGAGACCGTCGACTCCAGCACCGCCGCGGAGAAGAACGTCCACGGCAGGATGCCGGCGAAGAGAAACAGCGGATACGGCTTCACCACCTGCTGCGGAAAAAAGCGCGTGAAGACGAGCGTGTAGACGCCGAGGAGCAGCAACGGATTGGCCAGCGACCAGAAAAACCCGAGGATTGACCCGCGGTAACGCGCCTTCAGATCGCGCGCGGTGAGCGCGGCGATCAGCTGGCGGTGGCGGTAGAGGGATCTGAGCTCGTCCATCGAGTTACCGGTTGCCGGTTACCGGTTGCCGGGCCGATGACGGCAACCGGTAACTGGCAACTGGCAACTAAGACTCATCCGTAACGATGAACATCAACGTCGACCCACCGACGACGAATTCGGCCTTATCCACCAGCTCCGTCGCTTCCGTGATGCGGCGGCCGTCGAGGAGCGTGCCGTTCGTGGAGCCGAGGTCTTCGAGCAGGAAGACGGTGTCGCGCACTTCGACGGCGGCGTGCTGGCGCGAGGCCTCGGTGTCGTTCAGCGTCAGGTCGGCGTTGGCCCGGCCGATCGTCACGCGCGGCTTCTCGATGCGATAGACGCTGCCGGCGTCGGGACCGTCGATGATCGCCAGCGAGAGACGCTTGCCGGTGGGGAGCTTCGGTGTGACGGCCGACTGGTCAGTGCCGGTCGGGATAGGCGACTGCTCGGTCGTCTCCTGCGGCTTCGGCAGCCTGCGGTGCTGCGTGTCGTCGGCGCGCGAGGCGGTCGACTCTCCATCGGCTCGCGGCTTCGATTCTGCGAAGGCGGGATTGTGGATCTCGAAGACCGTCTGGCACTTCGCGCACTTGATCTTTTTCGATGGTTTGCGCTCGAAACGATCTTCGTCGTACTGGTACTTCGAATGACAGTTCGTGCACTCGATGATCAACAGAGGTGGCTCCCGGCCGGGACGATAACATAATGCCTACCATGAAACGCCTTCTGCTTCCGCTTCTCGCGCTCGCACTCGCCTGCCAGCCCACGACCACGACGACACCGGCTCCGAAGGCCGCGGCGACGGGCGGCCTCGCCGTCGCACCCGACACGGCGAAGCGCCTGGCGCAGCTCCCTCGCACGACGGTGGCCTACGACATGTCGCAGCTCAGCGAGAGCGACCGCGCCGTGGTGGCGAAACTGATCGAAGCGTCGAAGCAGATCGACGAGATCTTCTGGCGCCAGGTGTCGGAAGAGAACCCGAAGTGGCGTACGCAGCTGGCGACGAAGGGAGGGGCCGGCTACGACTACTTCATCGCGAACAAGGGTCCATGGGACCGGCTCAAATCGGACGAGCCGTTCATCGGCACGATGAAGAAACCGGAAGGCGCCGGCTTCTATCCGGCCGACATGACGAAGGAGGAATTCGAGAAGTACGTGGCGGCGCATCCGAATCAGAAGGATGAGCTGACCGGCCTGCTGACCGTCGTCCGCCGCGACGGCGTGAACCTGGTCGGCGTCCCCTACCACGCGTACTACGCCGATTTCCTCAAGCCGGCCGCGGACCGCCTGCGCGAGGCGGCTGCGCTGACCACCGACGCGTCGCTGCGCACGTTCCTCAACAAACGCGCCGACGCGTTCCTCAGCGACAACTACCAGGACAGCGACATGGCCTGGATGGACCTGAACGGCTCGCTGGAAGTGGTGATCGGACCGTACGAGGTCTACGAGGACGAGCTCTTCAACTACAAGGCGTCGTACGAGGCGTTCATCTGCGCGGTCGACGCGGCGGAGTCGGCGAAGCTCGCGTCGTATGCGAAGGCGCTGCCGGACATGGAGCGCAATCTTCCCGAGCCGGAGCAGTACCGCAATCCGAACCGCGGCAGCGAGTCGCCGATCAAGGTCGTGCAGGAGCTCTACACCGCGGGCGACGCGCGGCGCGGCGTGCAGACGGCGGCGTTCAACCTGCCGAACGACGAAGTGGTGCGGGAGAAGAAAGGATCGAAGAAGGTCCTGCTGAAGAACGTGATCAACGCGAAGTACAAGCAGAGCGGCAATCCGATCGCGCAGCGCGTCCTCGATCCATCGCAACTGCCGCTGCTTTCGTTCGAGGCGTTCTTCGACCAGATCCTCTTCCACGAGCTGTCGCACGGACTCGGGCCGGGGATGATCACTTTGCCGAGCGGCGAGCGCGTCGACTCGCGCCTGCCGCTGAAGAACCTCTACTCCACGATCGAGGAGAGCAAAGCCGACGTGCTCGGGCTGTGGAACATCGTCTACGCGCAGAAACACAACCTGCTCTCCGGCTACGACGAGAACCAGCTGTACGCGACCTACGCCGCGCTGATGTTCCGCTCGCTCCGCTTCGGCATCGGCGAAGCGCACGGCCGCGGCTCCGCGTTGCAGTGGAACTGGCTGCGCGAGAAGGGCGGGATCGTGCCGAACGCGAACGGCCGCTACACCGTCGACTTCGCGAAGTTCCGCGACGGCGTGAAATCGCTCGCCACCGAGCTGCTGACCATCGAAGCGACCGGCGACTACAACCGGGCGAACGCCCTGCTCGAGAAGTACGGCGTGGAGACGGCGGAGATGAAGTCCGTCAACGCGAAGCTGACGGACATCCCGGTCGACATCACGCCGGTGTTCCCGGCGGCGGGAGAGAAGTGACGGTAGCTGTTGGGCGATTCGGCTGTTGAGCTGCTTAGCTGAATCGAGCTTCTGAACCGCTCAATCGCTAAACAGCCCAACAGCTCTATTTCGCCATCTTCGCTACGATCGTCTCCAACTCCTCGGCCGTCGGCATGACCGGCTGCACGAGCTGCCCTTCGAACCAGTCGTAGTCGCCCTTCAGCATGCCCTGGACGAGCTTGTACGCGGCGTCGTCGTAGTCCGTGAAGAGATTGTTGAACGTGTTCTCGATGCGGATGCGCGCCTCGCGGCAGAAGACGTCCGCCAGCTCCACGGCGTTCTTCTGGCCGTTCTTCGCCAGCGACGTCGCGTACGTGATGGCCGACGACATGGCGAAGAGATCGGTGCCGATGTCGACGATGCGGAAGAGCACGGCCTGCTTCCGCTCGAGCTTCGCCTGGTAACGCATCATGGCGTGGAAGATCGAGCGGGAGAGCCGGCGCGACGACCGCTCCACGAACGCCATGTGCTTCGAGAGCTTGCCGAACTGGCCGTACTTCGGCTTGCGGCTCCAGCCGAGGTAACGAGACGGATACCAGCCGGCGTAGAACGCGCCCGCTTTCGCCGCGGCGCTGAGCTTCTCGCCGGTCGGCGTGTCGGGCTGCAGGATCTTGAAGCCGCGCTTCATGTGCGGATCGACCGCCTCGCGGGCGATGAAGAGGTGCTGGATCTCGCTCGTTCCTTCGAAGATGCGGTTGATGCGCATGTCGCGCATGATCCGCTCGACCGGATAGCCCTTCTCGCCGCGCGCGCGCAGCGAAGCGGCGGTCTCGTATCCGCGTCCGCCGCGGATCTGCACGAGGTGATCGACGCACTGCCACGCCACTTCGGTGTTGAAGAGCTTGGCCATCGCCGCCTCGAGACGGAGATCCACGTCGCCGCGATCGGCCAGTCCCGACGTCAGCCAGACGATCGCTTCCATGGCGAACGTGTGCGACGCCATCCAGGCGATCTTCTGCGCCACCGCTTCGTGCTTGCCGATCGGCGCGCCCCACTGCACGCGCTCGTTGGCCCACTCCTTGGCGATCTCCAGCATCTTCCGGCCGCTCGCCGCGCAGCCCGCGGGAATGGTGAGGCGTCCCGTGTTCAGCGTGATCAGCGCGAGCTTCAGCCCGAGGCCTTCGCCCCACAGGAGGTTCTCGTTCGGAACGTAGACGTTGTCGAACTTGATCAGGGCGTTGCCGATGCCGCGCAGGCCCATGAACTGGCAGCGATGCGCGATGGAGAAGCCCGGCGTATTCGTCTCGACGATGAACGCCGTGATCTGCTTCTTCTCTTTTCCTTTGACCGTCTTCGGCGGCGTCTGGCACATCACCACGATGATCTCGGCCTTCGTGGCGTTCGTGCACCAGAGCTTCTCGCCGTTGATGATCCAGCCCTTGCCGTCAGGCGACTTCGTGGCCGTCGTCTGCATCTTGGCCGGATCGGATCCGACGCCCGGCTCGGTCAGAGCGAACGCGGAGATCGCGCCCTTGGCCAGACGCGGGAGGTATTTTTTCTTCTGCTCCGGAGTGCCGAAGAGCTTGAGCGGCTGCGGGACGCCGATCGACTGGTGCGCGGAGAGCCAGGCGACGCTCGATCCACACCAGGTGGAGACGAGGCCGATGGCGCGGTTGTAGTTCGTCGCGCTGAAGCCGAGGCCGCCGTACTCTTTCGGGATCTTCATCCCCCAGGCGCCGAGCTCGTTGAAGCCCTTGAAGAGCTCGTAGTCGTACTCGCCCTGCTCGTCGATCTTGTCGGCGTCGACGCTCTCCGCGAGGAAGCGCTCGAGCCGCTTGAGGAAGTCGTCGGCCTCGGCCTTGTCAGCGGCCGGCTGCTCGGGGAAAGGATGGATGAGGTCGGTGTCGAGGTTGCCTAAGAAAAGGCCTCCGACGAATGACGGTTTTTCCCACTCCGTCTCGCGTGAAGCCTCGGCGACATCCATCGCTTCGATCGCTTCTTTGGACTTGATTTCGGCCATTTGATGCTCCTTCGGAACGGCAGTCTCCGGGGTGGGGAAATTATGAATGAATGCTCATTCAGTGTCAATTCCCAGATGAAAACTGAGCAATTCGCGCGCCGATTACGGAAAAAGGGGAGCGGACGTCTCGTCCGCTCATGTTGGCGCAACGGAAGCCGGCGAACGGCGTCGGCCGTGCGGACGAGACGTCCGCACCCCTCTCCATTAGACTGCGCGCATGAGCGACATCACCGCCACGGAGCTCGACGCGCTCTTCAATGATCGCGGGCTCCTCGAATCCCCCCGCCCGACCGTCGACCGGAAGAAGGTCGCGGAACATCTGTCCGAGGTCCTGCGGCTGCTGCATGTCGACCTGCAGGACGAGAACGTGCGCGACACGCCGCGGCGGTGGGCGGAGTCGCTGGTGACGATGACCAGCGGCTACGACTTCACGGACGTCGGGAAGCTGACCACGCTTTTCCGCAAGGCCTGCTCGCAGGCGGACGAGCGCTGCAACAACCTCGTGGTCATCGGCGGGACGTACAAGACGCTCTGCGCGCATCACATCCTGCCGTTCTTCGGCCGCTTCATCGTCGGCTACATCCCGGAGAAGACGATCATCGGCGCGTCGAAGATCCCGCGCGTGGTCGAAGTGCACATGCGGCGGCTGCAGTCGCAGGAGCACCTGGCGCACGACATCGCCGACACGATCCAGAAGATCCTCGAGCCGCGCGGCATCGCCGTCTGGATGGGCGGCATCCACCTCTGCATGGTGATGCGCGGCGTGGAGCAGGAGTCGTCGTTCATGGAAACCAACGTGCTCCGCGGCGAGTTCCTCGACGACGAACGGACGCGTCAGGAGTTCATGTCGATCGTGAATCGGCGCGGACAACGCGATTGACGGTTCCCTGTCAACTGGAAACCGGCAACCGGCAACTGCGTAGACAACTGTCATGAGCCCGGCGCGCCGGATCGCCATCGGTCTGACTTTCACCGCCATCTTTCTGGCGGCGGGAGCGGCATGGACGATCAGCGTGCTGCGCCAGTGGGACGAGCGCGGCTGGACCGGCGTCCTCTTCATCAATGTGAGCCGCCGCGCGGCGGCGCTCGGGCCGGGCCGCGTGCTGATGACATACCCGAACAGTCCGACGATGCGCGCCGGCGTTCGCGGCGGCGATCGCATCGTGGCCATCAACGGTATCCCGATCACGCAGCGCCACGCGCTCGCGGAGCTCGATCGGCGCGTCCACAGCGGCAACATCCTCGTCTACACCATCGAGCGCGACAGAAAGTTTTTCAACGTCCGCGTGCCGCTCGTGTCACCGGTGCGCGAGCCGCGTATGCTGCTCGAATCGGCGGTGACGGTGGCGATCGCGGCCTGCTTCCTGATCGTCGGCCTGGTCATCTTTCTGCTGCGAAGCGATGATCGCCGCGCCGTCGTCTTCTACGCGATGGTCGTCGCGTCGGCGCTTTCGCTGATCGTCTCGGTCGGCGCCGCCTCGGCCGTCGGAGATGCGCGCGGGATCACGATCCGATACGACGAGATCCTCTTCCCGTTCGTCATTTCGGCGATCTGCGGCCTGGCTTTCCTGCCGCTCACGCTGCACCTCGCGTTGATCTTTCCCCACGACCGGCCGATCGTGAAACGGCGGCCGAACATCATCCGCTGGATCTACGCCGGCCCGGCGTTCGTCGCGGTGCTCGGCCTGCTGATCACGGCCGCTCACGTGGTACCGAAAGGACAGTCCTGGTTCCTCGATCGCGCCGCCGCGGCCATTCTCATCGTCGCGGCGTGCGTGGCGATCTGGCTGTCGCGCCGGATTCGTGAGGAGGGATTCCGCAGCGCGGTGGCACGGCGTCCCTTCGCCGCGCTCCTGGTCCCGGCGTCGATCGACTTCGCCATCTTCGACGCGATCTCGCATCGCCTTCCGACCGTGGCCACCGTGATCCTCGCCATCGCCTTTGTGCTGCCGGCGATGGCCATCCCGATCTTCCCCGTCGCCGCCTGCATGTCGCTCGCGCGCAGCTATCACGAGGCGTCGCTGGAGGAGAAGCGGCAGCTGCGCTGGCCGCTGTGGGGAACGTTCACTGCGATCGTCACGAAGATCGTCTCGACGCTGGCCCTCTTGATCACCTACGTCTACATCGGCCTGCATCCCGAGGCGATGGGGAGCTACAGCAGCTTCCTCGCCGCCATCGCGGTCACTCCGCGATTGATGTCGCTCCTCATCCCTTTTTCGTTCGCGGCCGCGATCCTCAAGTACCGGCTGATGAACATCGACATCATCATCAAGAAGACGGTGGTGTACGCGATCCTCAGCGGATTGCTGATCTTCCTCTACCTCTTCCTCGTCGGTGGACTCGGCAGTCTGCTCGTGCGCATCGCCGGCGTGGAGGACCAGACGGTCGTCGTGGCGTCGACACTCGTCCTGGCGTTGCTCTTCGTCCCGGTACGCAATCGATTGCAGCAGCTGATCGACCGCACGTTCTTCCGGCAGCGTTACGACTATCCGCAGGCGTTGCGGACGATCAGCAGCGAGACGGTGACGGCGACCGACCTCGGGGCGTTCCTGCAATTCGTGGCCGAGGCGCTGCAGCAGGCGCTGCAGACGCGCGGCATCGCGATTTTTCTGCGGCGGCAGAACGACTTCGTGGCCACGGCGAAGGTCGGCTTCCCCGACTCCATCCTCGGCACGCTGCGCGTCGGCGCCACTCCGGAGCTGACGGCATTGCTCGACCGGCCGTTCGCGCCGCATCGACGACAGGTGGCGGACGAGGACGCGGCGGTGTTGCGGCGCGTCGACGCGCGGCTCATCGTGCCGATGCGGACGAGCATGGCGGTGCAGGGCTTCATCGCGTTGTCCGCGAAGCTCTCCGATCGCGAGTTCGATCTCGACGACGTCGACTTCCTTTCTTCCGCCGCCGATCAGATCGGAATGACCGCCGAGCGGATCCGCCTGCAGCGCGAGGAAGTGGAGTTCGAGCAAGCACGCGACATGCAGCGGACGCTGCTCCCGCGCGAGCTGCCGCGGGTGAAAGGCTTCGACGTCGTCGGAACGTGGGAGCCGGCGCGGACGGTGGGCGGCGATTACTACGACTGCCTCGACCTCGGCGACGGATCGCTCGCCGTCTGCATCGGCGACGTGGCCGGCAAAGGGATGCCCGCGGCTCTGCTCATGGCCAGCCTGCAGGCGGCGGTCCGCGCGTCGGCGGAGGCGAACGTCTCACCCGCCGCGCTGTGCGAGCGCGTGCGGCGGGTGGTGGTGTCGAGTCTCACCGGCGGCCGTTTCGTCACGTTCTTCTTCTGCGTCGTCGACCAGAAGACGCGGACGATCCGCTTCTGCAACGCCGGACACAATCCGCCGGTGCTCGTGCGCGCGCACGGCGGCGTCGAAGAGCTCGCGGCGGGCGGCCCGGTGATCTCGCGCCTATTCCGCGAGTCGTACGACGAGGGGATGCTGGCGCTCGAACCGGGCGATCGCGTCGTGCTCTTCACCGACGGAGTGACGGAAGCGCGCAATGCCGCAGGGGAGGACCTCGGCGAAGAGCGGCTCGTGCAACTGATCGTCGACAACCGGCACCTCAGCGCCGCCGGGCTGCAACACGCCGTCGTCGACGCCGTATCGGCCTACAGCCGCGGCAGATTCGAGGACGACGTCACGATGGTGGTGGTGGCAGTGGCCTGACGTCATCCCGGAATGACGCCTGACGGAGCCGCGTTGATCGAGGCCGGGTAGCAATGGACAAGAAAAAGATCATCAACGAAATCCGCGTCTTTGCGCTGATGCTGCTGGTCGTCACTTCGCTGCGGTCGGCGCTCGCCGACTGGAACGACGTACCGACCGGCTCGATGAAGCCGACCATTCAGGAAGGCGACCGCGTCGTGGTGAACAAGCTCGCCTACGACCTGAAGATCCCCTTCACGACGTACGAAGTGGTGAAGTGGGGCGATCCGCATCGCGGCGACATCGTCGTCCTCTTCTCCCCTCGCGACGGCGTGCGGCTGGTCAAGCGCGTGATCGCCGTTCCGGGCGACGTCGTTCAACTCGTCGAGAACGAGCTGTTCATCAACGGCAGGAAGCAGCCGTGGTCTCCCGACTTCGTCCCGATGGACATCCCGATGCAGGGCCGCGCCTACGTCACGAACGAGATGCTCGACGGACACGAGCACAAGGTGATGATCAGTCCGCAGATGGACTCGCCGAAGCGAACGTACGGACCGCTGACGGTGCCGGCCGGCCAGTATTTCGTGATGGGCGACAACCGCGACAACAGCAACGACAGCCGCTACATCGGGCTGATCCCGCGCAGGCAGATCGTCGGCAAAGCGCTGGCGGTGGCCTTCTCGCTCGATCGCAACCACTACTACGTGCCGCGGTTCGATCGTTTCTTCAAAGGGTTGAGCTAGGCGGCGTTGCGTTGATCCTTGCCGTTGCTGTGGCGCAGTTCGTTGTTGATCCGCCCGAGGAGAATGCGCGCCACGCGCAGGTCGTGTCCGGCATCGATCAATAACACCGTGATATCGCCGCCGCCCCACATCAGTCCGGCAAGGACGAGCAATCGCGTCGCTTCACCGAGCAGAGTCAGCAATGCGCCCTGCCCTTCGGTGACCAGTCCGGTGACCACTTCGCCGACCAGCATCACGACCATCAGCGCCGCGAGCACCTTGAACAGCCGCGCGATGTAGCGCAGCGTGACGTAAGGCTCCAGATCTTCGCCGCGCACCTCCTCTTCATGCGCGCGCAGGTCGCCCTCGCGAATGGGCGGCGCGCCGCAGGCAGGGCAGTCACGCGCGGCATCGCCGCGCAATCCGCCGCATTCGGGACATTTCACTTGTTCAGCCACTAAACCATCCTCCCGGCTCTCAGCCGTTGCCGAAACCGCGCCATCTTGCGCGGAAGCCGCGCACGTCGATGTGCGTGAACGGCCCGTGACCACAACATGCCGAATAGACGCCAACACCGCCGACCAGCGACGGGTACTTCCGTTCGACGCGATCGGCCGCCTGCTGCACCACCTCGGCGTCGCGCAGATCGACGCGTCCGTCGTGGTTGAGGTCGTCCATCGAGCCGTTGCCGTCGTTATCGACGAAGATGTCCGAGGCATCGCCGTACATGTGACGGCTGAGGTTCGCGCGGCCCGCGGTGTTGCCGCCGTGCACGTTGTACCGCGGCGTGCGGAACCCGCTCATGACCTGCATATGTTTGACCGGATGGCCGGTGGCCTCGAGCTCCTGGATCGTCAGCTCGAGCTTGTCGAGCAGGCTCGGGTTGAGCAGCAGGTACTTCGGCCAGACGTTCGGCTGGTCTTTGGTCAGGAAATCGCGAAGGCGAAAGTGATCGGAGACGTAGGTGTCGACGTTTTCACGCGTGACTTCGATGAAGCCGGATGGGTTGGCGTACGTCGCCTTCACCGGCTTGCGTCCCTCGAACGGCCAGCTGCCGAGGTAATAGAGACCGATCTTGCCGCCCTGTTTCTTACTGAACGGGACGAGCGTGATGACGTTGAGGTCATCGATCTGCCGCGTCGCCTCATCGACCTTCACCGCGATGTCGTAGACCCCGGGTTCCGCCGGGGCGGTGAACGAGCTCGTGATCTCCTGATCTCCCTCGGAGAGCACTGCCGTCGTGTTGTCAGGCGCGTTCGCGATCTCGCTGCCGGGCAGACGCGTGGTGAACCGCACCTTCCCGCTTTTTCCGCGCAACGGCTCGAGGAAGGCGAGCATCGCGTCGCTGATGTACGCCGTCGACGGCGTCTTGGAAGGCTCCAGAAGCGAGGCGGTGATTCGTTGCGTCGGCGCCGCGGCGGGCGGCGGCGGCATGCCGAGACTGCGCGCCTGCTCCATCGATTCACGCTGCTGCCGGAGCGTCTCCGCGATCGCGCCGGTCCAGCCGGTCATCATCAGCAGCACGACCACGACGCCGATCCACGTGAAGATGAACTCCTGCCGCTCGGTGAGGCCACCGTAGACGCGATGCCGTGCCCGTGCAGTCACGGGCAGTGACTCTTCAACTCACGTGCCTCTAAGGAAAATACCCCTTCGGAATCCTCAGCAGCTGCCCGCCGTGCGTCTCAATCTTCAGCGTGTGCCACTGATCGGTCGTCGACGGCGGCGAATAGAAGGCGAGCTGGTACTGCTGACGAAGCTCCTGCGCCAGGCGCGCGTAGACCGCCGGCAGCTCGCTCTCCTTTTTGATGATGAAGTACGTGGCTCCGGTGTCGCGCGCGATGGCCGCGAGGCGCCGCGCCTCGAGCTGGCCGATGCCGAAGCGCATCAGGCGCGACAACATCTTGTTCTTCACGACCGGATAGACCGGGACGCCGGCGTAGCGCGCGTAATGCACGAGGTGATCGAGCTTGAAGAGCGAGCCCTGGTCGACTCCGTCGGTGAGCACGACGAGCGCGTGACGGCCCGGCGTCTTCTGCAGCTCGAAGAGCATCTCGATCACGCTGTCGAACAGATGCGTCTCGCCGATCGGCTTCACGCGATCGACCGCGTCGGCCGCCGCTTTCCAGTCGTTCGTGAAGCCGGTGAGCCAGAAGGTGCGCTGATTGAAGCCGACGATGGCAATGCGGTCCTGCGGACGGAGGAGCGCCTGCGCGAACTGCCGCGCCGCGGCTTTGACAACCGGCAATTCGTCGAGCATCGACTCCGAGTAATCGATAAGGAGGATCACGTTCAACGGCTGATCAGACGCCGGCGTCAACGCCTCGATTTTTCGTGCGACACCATCGTCGAGGAGCGTGAGATCTTCGACGCGCAGCGGTGCCGTACCACTGGCGATGGAGAGCGGAATCTGCTGCACCGTGACGTCGATCTGATCGCTCGGTTGGCTGCCGAAGAAGATGACGTCGTTCGCCTCGTCGCCGCTCGCAGCGCGCGCCACGACTCGCGCATAAACCGCGTTGGGGAACTTCGTGGCGTCGAATGGAATCGTGTACGGCTCGTTCGTCGCCGTTCCGATCTTCGTCTCGCCGACGTAGAAGTCGACGCCGGCCAGCCGCAGGTCGTCGGGATGAATGACGTTCGCGCTCAACGCGCCGCCGGCGGACTGCATCCGGACGCGAAACGGCGGACGCGGATCGTTGATGACCATCTCGTCCTGCCCCGCCGGCGTCCCCTGCGCGTCGTATCCGACCGCGCGGATGCGCAACCGCCGGATGTACTCGCCGACGTGCACGTGGATCGTCGCCCGCTGCCCGATGGCCTGCGAAAAATGGACGCCGTTGATCAGCAGCTCGAGACGGACGACGGGGTCGGTGGCGGCGATCGGGACGTAAAGCTCGCCGTGCACGAGGGTCGTCGGTTTGTCGGTGATACGGACGGTTTGCGCGGTGGCGGCGAATGCAGAATGCAAAATGCAGAATGCAAAAAGAAACGTTGCTCTCCCGGTTTTGCATTTTGCATTTTGCATTTTGCATTTCCTCATGACTTGAACACCTTACGCAGATCGAACCTCTTCTTCCCCGCGATCACCGGCTTCCAGAGATCGCCTAGCTCGCGCACGCGCTCGACGACGTTGTCGATGCGGAAGTCTTCGATGCGCACCCCTTCTTCGACCTCGTCCCACGTCACCGGCGTCGAGACGCTGGCCACCGGCGTCGGACGAATTGAATAAATCGACGCCAGCGTGCGGCCCCAGGCGTTCTGGTTGTAGTCGACGAGCACGCGTCCGTGCGGCCGCTTCACCTTGCGGTACTCGGCCGTGATGATCTCCGGGTGCATGGTCTCGAGCTGGATGGCGATCGCTTTCGCGAACGTCCAGACGTCCTTCTGCAACGGACCGCGGACGATCGGGATGTAGACGTGAATCCCCTTCGAGCCGGTCGTCTTGGCCCAGCTCGGGATCTTCAGCGCGGCGAGGATGTCGCGCACGTGCAGCGCGACGCTGCGCACCTTCGCGAAATCGGCGCCGGGACCGGGATCGAGATCGAAGTGGAGAAAGTCGGGACGGTTCCAGTCGTCACAGCGCGCGTACCACGGGTTCAGGTCGATGCAGCCGAGGTTGATCAGCCAGAGAAGCGACGGCAGGTCCTGCACGATGGGGAACGGCACCGGGCCGGAGTCGTGCGGGATGGCGCAGATGTCGATCCAATCGGGACGCGGCTCCGGCGCGCGCTTCATGTAGAAGAAGTCGCCTTCCGCGCCGTTCGGATAGCGCTTCATCACCATGGCCCGCCCTTCGACGTGCGGCAGCAGCCAGGGCGAGATGTCGGCGTAGTACTGCAGCAGGTCGCGCTTGGTGATCTTCAGTTTTTTCCAGAAGAGCTTGCGCAGGTTGGTGAGCTGGACGTCGCGATCGCCGAAGCGAAGGATGATGTTCTCGGCGTCGGTGGGAATGGTCAGCGCGCGCTTCACGCGACCAAGACTACAGCAGCGGCATCTTGCCGGTGCCGCCCGGCGCGCGATGGCGCGGAGCGTCAAGCGTCGTGTATTCGAGCTCGCTGTTCGCGCGGACGGCGCGGAGCATCAGGCCGCCGCGCGACATGTCGCCGAGGCCGGCGAAGAGGGCCGGAAATCGCAGGCGATCGCCGAGGATCGGGCGGAGGATGTCGACGTATTTGCCGGTCGCGACGCTGCCGAGGAGGACGACCTGGGAGTTGCCGTCGAGACGCGCGGCGAGCGCCTCCGCCGATTCGCGCAACGGTTTCGCGTAGCGGCGATTTGCGGCGTCGACGTCGATCTTCCGCATCTTCTTCAGCCGTTCGGAGGTGAGGCGCCAGTCCGGCGAGACGAGACCGAATCCCGGCGTGATGACGAATGTGTTCTCCCGCCCGCCGAAGTGGAGCGAGTAGGTGATCTTGCCGCGGAAGTAGAGCGCGCTCATGAACGCGAACGCCTCGCCGATCATCACGCCGTCGTCGGAGCGGTAGCGGAGCGCCGACGCGAACTGCGCGCGCGGCGAGGTGAGCTGTTTCGCGCGCGTGCCGGAGAGATTGGCCGGGGAGAGGAGGAAAACGTTGGGCATCCGTTTGCGACGAACAGCGGCGGGAAGGAACGTCATTCCGTATGTCGTTTACCCTGCTTGCAAGCCATGCCGCGTCAGAAGTCGACCCTCCGCCTGATCCTCGAGCCGCTCGCCATCGCGGTCGGCCTGGCTCTGCTCGTGCGGCAGGGACTTTTCCGGATCTACGCCATTCCGTCGGCGTCGATGGCGCCGGCGCTGCAGCCCGGCGATCACATCCTCGTGACGCCGTACTACCCGTTCGGCGCGCCGCCGCTGCCGGGTGACGTCGTCGTGTTCCGTTCGCCGTCACGCGCCGGTGAGCTGATGGTCAAGCGCATCGTCGGCACGCCGGGCGACCTGGTGAACGCCGGCGGCGGCAACGTGCAGATCGTGCCGGCGGGCTACTACTTCGTCATGGGCGACAACCGCGGCGATTCGTACGACAGCCGGAGCTGGGGACCGCTCCCGGCGGACATGGTGGTCGGACGCGCGCGGCTCGTGCTCTGGTCGTCGGGCGTCGCGGGCGAGCGGCTGTTCCATCCGATCGGGTAAGATTTCCGGCGGAGGTCGCATCATGCGTCGCAATCGCCGTGAGCTGGGTGAAGGGCAGTTCGGCTGTCTCGTCGGTCTCATTCTTCTTCTGGTCGGCGTGTTCGTCGCCTACAAGATGATCCCCGTGAAGGTGAAAGCGGCCGAGATCCGCCAGCTGACGGAAGACGAATCGAAGTCCGCCGGTCAGCACAACGATCACCAGATCATGGAGACGATCCTCCGCAAGGCACGGGACAACGAGATGCCGATCACCGAAGACAACATCCGTATCGACCGCCGTCCGAACGCGATCCAGATCGACGTCGAGTACGACGTCCCGGTCGACTTCCCGGGCTATCGCTACATGTGGCACTTCCACCATCACACCGACAACCCCATCTTCTGAGGAGAGTGCCGATGTCCGTCACCATCAAGATCATCGAAAACGGTCCCTATCGCGTCGAAGGCGAGTTCAAGCTGGTCGACGCGCAGGGGAACGAAGTGGCCATCAGAAAGCCGTCGCTCTGCCGCTGCGGCGGCTCCACCACCAAGCCGTTCTGCGACGGCACCCATTCGAAGATCGGCTTCCAGGGCGCCATCGCCGCTGTAGAGCAGAACGAGCCGAAGCCCTAAGCCTCCTCTTCGTCCATCAGCTCGAAAATCACCACCTCCCACCCGGTCACCCCGCCCCCGCGGGGTGGCCGCTCTTCTTCCCTGTCGTCGATGAAGTCGTAGATCAGCATGTCTGTCATGCGGGGGCGGAAGTGCGGGGGGCGGGCCGGAAGGGCGCTCTCTGGCGATGCCCGCGAAGACGTCAAAATCTTTTGCGCGTTCTCACGTCAGCCGCGGAATCCGCACGATGAACGTCGCCCCCTTCCCCAGCTCGCTCTCGACGTCGATCGTGCCGTTGTGCAGGAGCACGAGGTGCTTGGTGATGGCCAGCCCGAGGCCGCTGCCGGCGATCTCCTGGGAGCGGCTCTTGTCGACGCGGTAGAAGCGGCGGAAGATCCGTTCCTGCTCCTCCGTCGACAACCCTTCGCCGTGATCGGTGATGCGCACCTCGGCGACGTCGCGCTCGTTGTGCACGCGGATGTCGACCGTTCCGTGCTCGCCGCCGTACTTGATCGCGTTGTCGATCAGGTTTGAGAACGCCTGCTGGATGCGCTCGGCGTCGGCGATGACGTGAGCCGTTTCGCCGTCGATGTCGAAGTGCCCGCGGTCGCCGAAGTCCTCGCACAGGTCGCGGATGACCTCCAGCAGGTCGACCTCCGATTTCTCCAGGCGCAGCGCGCCCGACTCGATGCTGCTCAGCTCCGCGAGGTCGTCGACCAGCCGCTCGATCCGCCGCAGCTGCCGGGTCATGATGCGGCGGAGCTGGTGGTCCTCGTCCGCGGTCATCTGCCCGCCGGCGAGCTCGAACGACTCGACCGCCGACCGCAATCCGGTCAGCGGCGTGCGCACCTCGTGCGAAAAGTCGGAGACGAAATTGCGGCGGATCTCCTCCAGCCGCTCGATCTGCGTGACGTCGATGAAGAGCGCGACGGCGGCGATGTCGGCGGAGGGGAGCGGAAACGCGCGCATCTCGATGCGCCGCTCGGCCACGCCGAACGCCATGCCGAAACGCTGCGATGCCTCCGTCCCGCGCAGCGCGGCGTCGAACGCCGCGAACAGCGGCGCGACGCGCGTGACCTCCGCCAGCGGCCGCCCCACCCAGTCGCCGCTGACGTTGAACATCTCGGCGAAACGATGATTGGCCAGCACGACCTGCCGCTCGTGATCGACGGCCAGCACCCCTTCGCCGAGGCCTTCGAGGATGCGCACGAGGATGTCGCGCTGCGTCGACATCAGCTCGAAGCGGTTGCGCAACGCGGTGAACGCGCGGTCCCGTTCGCTGAGCGACGCGCGCGTCGTCGCACCGATGCGCGTCAACGCGATCAGCAGGATCACGATGACGGCGCCAAGGGTGATGGACAGCATGATCAGGACGATTGTGGGGGAGGATCGTACCGATAGCCGAATCCGACGATGGTCGAGATCCGGTCGGCGCCGAGTTTCTTGCGCAGATTGCGGATGTGAGCGTCGACGGTCCGCGTCTCGATCTCGTCCGACATGTGCCAGACCTCGGAGAGAATCCGGTCGCGCGACACGACCGAGCCGCGGTTGCGCACCAGCAACGACAGCAGCTCGAATTCCTTCTTCGCCAGCTTCACTTCCTGGCCGTGCCGGTAGACGCGGAAGGCCTTCTCGTCGATGCGCAGCTCGCCGTCGTCGTACATCTGCGTCTCTTCCGCGCCGCCGCGCGTGCGGCGCCAGACGGCGGCCACGCGCGCCACGAGCTCGCGCACGCTGAACGGCTTGGAGAGGTAGTCGTCGGCGCCGAGCTCCAGTCCCGTCACGCGATCGCGTTCCGAGCC